>ENA-ORUW01000022-ORUW01000022.1-human-gut-metagenome-genome-assembly--contig:-NODE-22-length-216747-cov-99.098545_pt1 | contig 216747 bp, 189 predicted proteins | sample MGYA00242088_ERZ509227 | MGnify/ENA primary metagenome ERZ509227 (study PRJEB26280, sample SAMEA2338816) | human gut metagenome | biome: human gut; feature: human-associated habitat; material... | reverse complement strand
TTAAAACAGGCGGAAAAGCCGCCTGTTATTGACATGCCATCCTCTGGATGGTATAAATAAAACAAAGGTGGAATACCTAATTTCTAAGCATTCCACCAAATCTTATCATAGAAGAATCCTATTTACAGACTTTTCTTCCTATATCAGCCCTTTATTTTACTCATTCTGTTTCATTTGACAGCTTGACACGTTCTGCTTCTTCATGGAGCATATGCAGGAAAAAAGCCTCCGGGTCACTGATATCCATGTTTTCCATTTGTTGTGCTTTCTGCTGCAGATAGATAAGTTCTGTCAAATCACAAAGTTTCGCTTTGTCATATAATCCTTCTTTATTACGTCTGGGGAACTGCCCATAATATAAACCCTGAATAACACAATTAGACTTTAGCATTGGCAGCAAAATCGTCATAAATGTCATAAGAACCGATGTAGGCTTTAATCCATATGTAATACACATATAGATATGGGAATCATCCGACACCTCATTTAGCAGTCTCATCATTAATTCAAACTGTACCTTTTTACTGATCTCCTCCCGAATCAATACTTTTTTTACAACCTTCTCATTGATCCCGATTTCGGAAAGCTCTTGAAGAAAACGTTCATAATTACGATTGACATCTTCATTCTCTATGGTAACAGCTATGATTTTCATCCTCCCCATCTCATCCATATGCTCTTTTATGACCGGAATGATAGGAAAACTGGTTTCTATATTCCCCTGCAATTCAAACCCTTCGGGATGATATAGTACCTTATGTAGCTGACCGGCTCCCTGCATGGAAATTGTGGTAATATATGTATTTTCCATCTGCAATCCTCCCCTATTCCCTTTCACGTATTTATGGTTTTTTCATGGAAATATCCCTTTCCCGGCCTAAACTTCTACTTTACCCCAATTTTTTTTAGCCTTGTTACTGCCTCTTTTAAAAGCTCTTCCATTTCTGCTTTATTCATGGGTTCGTTTGAATGTCCGTTTTTATTGCTTGCATGATTGATCCCATTTCTTTCAGCTTTGATGCTTCGATATAATCTTAAAATCCCCTTTAATTCCTTTCGCTCACAATTAGAATATATGGGATTTAAGGGATTTTTACTTATAAGTTCTTCCAGTTTATGGGTTTCTTTCCCATTGTAGGATAAATACCGTACGCGGTCAGCCTCCTTTTCCCAATACTTCTTAACCCCATCCCCATTATCATTCAGATAATGAGTTAAAAATATGTAGCTCCAGTCTTTCCCTTTCACCAGTCTTTTCTCTTGTTTTTTTCCATTCTTATCAAAGCAAAATTTATAGCGTTTCTCAATATCATTCCTAATATCAGGGTCTATCACAACAGGAGTTTCATCCTTATCCTTTTCTCCCACAAGCATTGATGCATTTTACTTTCAAATAAGGTAAGAGCCTGCTGTAGAAAATCTTTTCTTATACACCATTGTATTAATTCCAGAACAGTAGCACAATTCTTTTTAAAAACTATATCTTTCAGCTTCCTCGGCTCCCTGCAGTCTAAAATCAATGCCCCATAATCTTTTAAAATTTCCTTCAGGACAAAATTCCAAAAAGCATAATTTTCATCAGTGACTTTATTAGAGTTGATATATTTATATGATAATTTTTTCAACTGCTCTAATTCTTTCTGAATCTTTGCAGGATGGCACAATTGTATATGTTCAGCCAGACTGTTAATAACTTCAAGAATCCCCTGGTCATGGCATATCTCAGACTGTAAAAAGAATTGGTTCAGTCGCTTTGCCCTTCCATATCCTGTATACTCATCAATCCCAGAAATCAGATCAAATATCTTATAGGCTTTTGTTTTGTTAACAATTATTTTTTTGTCAGGCCCAAAATAAACGCCCCAAATGCTATGAACATAAAAATCCCTCAGTTTTAAAAGCTGTATAGTGCCAAGCAGAACAGTCATAAAATCACGAAGACCTCCATTGGAGTCAATATAAAGGTGTACATCTCCTTCTTCGTTTTGTAATTTCTGCTTTAAATCATACAATTGCTCTGTTATCTGAATAGAGCTTCGCATTAATGCCATATTATCCGGTGCATCCTTTATAGAAAATTCTATTATATGTTCTCTATTCCAGACGTCTGTCAAATTGTTAACCACACAATATTGTTCAATCTGTTCCAGATAAAATTCTTTATGTGTTCTTTTCTTTCCATCAGAAAATGTCGCAGATATTTCTTTTTCAACAGCCTCTGATACGATAAGATATATACAGTCTAATTTCTCCGCCTTTTTATTTATTTGGGATAAAAGCAATTTTGTTACCGCTTCATTTGTCTGTATCCCTTTACATTCAAAATACTGTTCTTCATCCTTATATCGATACGTATATTCTTCATTAATCTTCTTAGGATCTACAACACTTAAATTTACCAGCAGAATATTTTTGTTCATCTATTGTCCTCCAACTTTTTCTTAAATATGTCTAATCTGACTGCCGTCTTATCATAAATAAACCATAAAACCCCTAAACATACACCCCTGTTATTAAATTAAAAGTCTTATTTATTTTCATCCTCTCCGTTTCCAACAATAATTCCTTTTAAAGCATCTGCCATAATATTTATCCCATATCTTTAGACTTTTCTCTTCCAGATTGCTTCTTACTGCCGGAATATTTTGTTTTATCATGTTTTCTATTATTGTTTTTATTTCTATCAGCGTACTGCTTTGCATTCCCTCCATAATGCCCGTCACCTTGTTCCTCATATATGATCGGATTTCCCTTTATCACATCATCCACAGAGGGCAGTTGTATCTTTTTTGCATTACGTTCTTGATATTCATTTTTATTTCTCTGAATAGACATATATCTGGTTCTGCCGCTTGGTGGTATCTTTTCAGGATCCTTCATATCCAAAAAGTCACAAATCTGCGGTGCAAGCATAATATCGCTGCTAACAAAGCGTGTCATATCATCCTTTGCCATCTGTATATACTTTTTATACTTTTCCGTCTCTTTCTCCAGTTTATATGGCTGCAGGCACAAACTGTCACCATTATATAAGGCCTCATTATCTAAAATCTGAAGCTCCTTTAATACTACTGAAATCCGTCCATAACCATATGGCTTTCCTTTTCCAATATTCTGCTGGCTGTTCTCTTCAAGAAGAAGTCCCCACAGTAACATACCAAGCTCTTCTTCTGTAACATTATTAAATTTAATTTTTCCACAAAATTTCACCCCTGCATACAGCGGATTGAAATGTGATGCCACCTTCGGATTTTTCCCTACCTCCCCTCTTACGATATTTTCTTTCAACCAGTATTGTTTGATACCCCGAAGCCGGAAATCATCATTATAAGAAACTTCTTTCTCCCCATGGGATGCTTCAAGATAATCCAAATAACTGGTTGGCTTCGGTCCTCCCAGTATCATGGACTGCTTGTCCGTCTCCTTATAGTCCGTTACAATCCGGGCATCCATAAAGGATATCCTTGATTTGTAGCCTCCCGCTTCTTTGGAAAATCCAAATAATGAGTTACTGTAATCCAGACATCCACTCCTTTGGTCCCCTTTCAAACCATCTGAAATTTTATGTTCATAGAAAACCCTGAGCCTGGGGGTAAATCCAAAATATAATTTTCCGCCCAGCTGAATATAAAATACAGGCTTTTTTCTGCCGTTTTCCGGAAGATTAAAGAATGTCTTACTGACGGCCTCCACCTGATTTTTTCTGCTTTCATAATCACGTCTGAAATTATCAATATCTTCTTCCGGGATTGAAATTGAGTCTTTATTTTCATCTATTTCCGGAATAAGATAGAGGGCCTTTTTCTCCTGCATATAGCCGGTTGACATTAGGTATCCCTGCTTCTTGTACGTTCCCAATCTATCAATGGCGCACACCTTATCCTTCTCATCCACCTGATATGATACTGCTTTATAATAAGGCCTATACTCATCGTTTTTTCTTCCTACATAATGCATACGTCCTTTTTTGTCTATTTTCGGTTCAAATTCTCCGTCTTGGTTCTGAAGTTCCAGTGTCTTCAAAAATTCAAAGCCCTTATACCCGCTCTCAATAATTTTTCGTTCACTCAGCACATAATAATTCCTTTCCCCTAACTCCTTCCTGATACGATCCAGGGAAGTTTTCATAATTATATATTGATGCTTTCCCACATTTTTGATATATCCGGCTTTAACATTTTTCAAGACAGACATCTGTATTTTTTCCCCTCCCGGAAGAGCGATTTCTGTCTGATCATATCCAAGAACATCATTATAAGTCTCTTTATTTAATCCGCTGGCTACGTGCCGGTACATCAGGTATCCATCCTGAATATCATCTTTTACGGAGGAGCAGCTCAAAATCTGTACATTTGAACGTACCAGTCCCCTCACCGTGCTCCCCGGAATTGCATACTGACCATAACAGTCTTTATAAAATTCATTATCTCCGTTGTCAATAAAAATTGGAGTTTTTGCAGTGATTTCATATGTGATAGTTCCGGATTTTCTTTCCTTTTCAATCACATTGTTAGGCTGCAATTTCTCCTTCTTATAGACCCTGTCACTAAGTCCTACAAAATTGTATGGAGCCCCTACATAGCCTTTATATTTTTTCTGATCCATGGTTTCCTCCCTCATTTCATGGAAAGTGGTCTGGTATATTTCACCACTGCTTGGCCGTCTTCATCCGGCTGCAGATATTCTTTTACCACCAGTTTCTTTCCGTTCCTCATAAGATAAGATTTTAAAATAATGTCCTTTACCTCGTCTGTTTCAAAGACATGGACTGCCTTCGTCTCACCGTTCCTCTCAAAGATATGCAATTCTTCTTTCTCTTTGAATGCCCGCATTTCCAAAAGTTCTTCCCAGTTGACGATAATACTGTCTATCTCTCCATATTGCATTTGGCTGATCATGTGGACAATAGCAAAATCATAATTTCCAAGAGATACTTTTGCCTCTTCCATCGTCAGATTTTCAACCTCAAGATTTTCAATTATCTGTGCCATTTCTAATCCCCCTGTCTGTGAAACCAATATATTCTTCTATAACAGCGGCACCCTTTACAATTTTACCGGCTTTTAGATCAATTTCTACAATAACCTCTGCGCCTTTACTGATCTTCAAACTGTCACAGGAAAGATAGCCACGTCCAATGCTGCTTCCGCTTCCCACCGGAAGAATTCCCATCCCCAGGTCGCGCAGCGCCATAAGAAGAAGCGCATTTCCGGCGTAGTCACATGCATTTTCCATATCCACACGGATCATCAGGGAGCCATAAGCCGGCTTTTCACTAAAAAGAGCCTGTGAGATCACACCGCCGGTAAACTTATCAATATGTATCCGGGTCTGCTTCTTTACTTTGTCATTATCAGCCGTATTCCCCACAACGCAATCGAAAAATTTTATTTCACCAATCTTTCCTTCACTATGCTTCTCTGCGCAAGTTCCAAAAATATTGTCAATGATCTTTAAATTCATACCTTTATAAACTGCAATTTTTTCCATCTGGCTGCGGATGGTCCCCTTTAGGGAAGAAGCCGGAATGATATACTCTTTCCTGTGATTTACAATATTCTGTGCATCCGGAGCCTCCTCACTGTAGTTAGCTACACTGACCATTTTCACAAGGATTGCGCCTTCTGTGCTTCCCGACAACTCAAAATGAAGACGTTGGTCCTGCTTTTCTGCCTTTTCAATAATTACATCCGTAATATCCTTCATTCCTTTTTCTTCTTTCGGCCACTGCTTTCTGTCATTTTCATCTGTCAGAATATAAACCGACTTTTTTACTGATACAAGCTTCACATAACCACAACCATTACTTTTCTGCCCGCCAAGCTGGATATTCCCACAATGTAATGCTTCTAAAGCCCCTTCAAACGGCGTTTCGTATGATTTTTCTTTTTCAAATACATATACAAAAAACTCAAACTCAGAGCCTGCTGCTACTGATTCAATCTCAAACTTCTGTCCACTGGAAATTGTCGCACCTTTTACATTTATACTTTGACAGGTTCCCGTCTCTCCATCAATTTTTACATGTGGGCGCAGTTCTGTTTCTACAGCGGCTTTCTTAAAAAAGCCATCGCAAAAACGAATCCGGCTGCTGTCACTGCCTTTTTCATTCACCATTCCAAACATTTCATTACGCAGATCCCCATCCGTAAAGTATTCACGAAATGCGCCTGCAATCCCTGTTGCCGGAATAAAGGGACGTTCCTCAACCGGATGGATCAGGATTTCCGCCTGCTCCTTTTCACCCGTGCCTATATGGAGAGGTTCCCTGCACTCTGCCTTTACCCGATATTTTATTACTCTGTCATATACGCTGCCATAGCAGCTTTGAGAATCCTGGTTATTCTGCATGGTCTTTCTCCTTCCTGTTGACGTATCTGATCTGATTAATAATAAGCTTCAGCTTATATTTTATTTCATCATCACCGGAGAGAATATCCTTTACGCGGATACCAAAAATTTTATTTTCTTTCCACTCCAAATTCAAAATTTCACATAAATCCTTCTGCAAGACTTCATTCACATAGAGATGCAATAGCTGTCGCTTTTGGGTCTGATCCTTCAAACGACTGTCCTTCACTTCTAAATGTTTAATGTAGCGTTCAAGCTGTTCCCGTGCTTCCTGCGGAGTATAGCGAAGCTGCATACACATAGATTCCACAACACCCCTCTTACTCTTTGAAATTCCTTTTAGATTTCCGGTAGACGCATCTTCCACAATATATTTTTCTATTGCCCTTTCAATGCGATACTGTAGAAGACCTTTCGCGGCAATCTCAAGATCCGATTGAATCTCTGCTCGTTGCAGAGACTGTTCTGTTACAGTATCCTCATAGTTACTACTATCTGTATTTTCGTCATAAAAAGCCTTTTTATATCTAATTTCACCATAAGAATCCCAAACGGCAATCTGTCCGAACCCTTCATTTCTTCTGATTCCAATTCCTTTTTTTTCAAGACTGCGAAGCTTTTCTTTCTGGAGCATTCCTACTGCTTTTATGTAAAAAACACTTCCTGCCTCATACATCACCGCTGATGGTACAGCTCCTTTCCAGATACGATTGTAACCATATACTTCCCGAATGGATGTCGCACAACGGATAACCGTCAGCTTTTCGCACCCCAGCTCTTTCTCCAGTTCCGGAATATACAAACCTGCCATTTCTCCATACTCATTCACCATCACCATATCGGAAAGAAGAACAAGGAAAAATGTATCGGATATCTGTTTATTTCGTAACTTTTCGTAAGGCATCCCTTCTTTAATTTCAGTGCTTATGCATTTGCACGCTCCATATCCTGCAGAGCGCTTATTACCCATATAAATAATGCCATGGAACACCTGTGCGATCAGTAAGATCAATTCCTCTTCTATATCTTCCGTAAAATTGATATACCCTGCAAAACGCTGGCCTTTTTTTATGTACTGACTTCGGAATATGGCTTTATCACTGTCTCTTCCTGTATTAATATTTAAGTCCTCCCCAGTCTGCACATCTGTATAAAAAACACAGTCCTCATTAATATAACAATAATGCCCCAGAGATGCCCTTTTCGTACCCGGGGCAATATCTCCTGTCATTACATTCTCTATAGGTTTTTTCCCCGGATATTCCTTTTTATCCTCATAGAAGCCTTTCAGAGATGGAATCAGTTCCTTTTTTTCCACCATAAGGTATGCATTCATAAACTGTACCTTGCTTGAGAAAATCTGTTTTTTATATTTCTCAAACTTCTCTCCCTGCGAAAGCAGACTGTTTACAACAAGGCCGCGCAGCGTACTGCCCGGAATATATTTCAGTGTATCCGTCTGTCCATGCTGACTTGTCTCATCATTTGCGATTCTGACAGGGGCAACGTTTTCTATCACAAATCTTATATATCTACTCATCTGCTTTCCCCACCTTCATCTCAATTTTTCCAAAGCCTCGGTTTCTCATACTTCCTGCCCACTTAATCATGGTCAATACGCTGCATACTAAGGCTTCATCCTCTTCAGCGCAGCAGCATGTTCCATAAAAATTTAATCCCTTTTTAATACATCTCGCCATTCGGAGGGAGCCGTCCTTTGCCAAACCATCTTCCAAACTTGTAAAAGTCCGAAGATAAGTAAAAATATTCTGAACCTCCTGCCGGGAAATTCCTTCCGCCAATATTGATTCCTGAAGGGCCGGGTGAAAAATACAATCTGAAAAAATCAATTTCCGAGGATTATTAATGTCATTATTTCCGCGTTCTCCAGCCAAGCACTGTACCGTTTCTCTGATCTCCTCCGGGGATTTCTGCTCCCAATTCAGAAAATTTATCAACTCTTTTCTGAAAAGTCCTTTTAATGTGCTGCCTTTCATATAGGGAAATCCATTGGTATCTGTCTGGATACCAATGTCCTCTCCTCCTGGTATGCTGACTCCATTTCCAAATATTGCATCTGATTCCAAATGCATTTGTATTATTAACTGCATTACCGTACCTCCCATATACCTTTAATCAAGATTTATATATGTATCCAGTATTTCAATCGCGTCAAAAAATAGTGCCCTGTCTATACCATCCGCTGTCTGTGCAAAAATTTTTCTATCCAATCCTTTACCGGTAAAAAGTCTGTTGCTCTTCACTTCCTCATATATTCCCACAAAACCTTCCAATGCCAGCTCATCCATCAGATTGTTTTTCATATAATACCAGGCAGCCTGCTCTCCCTCTTTTAATGCCGCACAAAATTCTTTAATCTTTCCGCGGGCATATGCAATATCATGGCTTTGAAGACTTTTTATTAATGTTCTAAAATTTCCATAACGGCGGATTTTTTCTTTATCCCAGATATCCTTTTCTGCCCACAGCAGATACGGCCGAAGTTCTAATTGTTTTCCATCTGCAGTCTGATACTGTTTTCTCATCTCAGCCAGGGAATCTAACATAACACCAAACTCTATATGCCAGTCAATAGCACAGGCAGATGCACTCGCATCTTTCTGCTCATCGGAAAAGGAAGCAATGTATTTTTTTGCATTAAAACAGAGGATTTCTGAAAGCTCATACGCCTTATAAAATGGATATTTTTTATGAACAATAGCCACACCTGCACAGGCAGTATATCCCTTCTGATCATAGTCGTTCTTTTTGCATTTTAACTGCTCAATGAAAATCCTTGCGGCTTCCAGTCCAATTCTTCCCTCTGTCACAAAGCAGACATCGTCCCCTGCAAGGATAATTTTGCGTACAGGAAACATCTTCCCCTGAAGTTCCAACGCAGAAAGATTTCCATTTTTCAGGTTTTGTGCCACTCGGTAAAGCATTTCTTTATATGCTTCCTTAAAATTCTTGTCCACAGACTCACTGAACTTCCTCATATTGCTTTTATATTCTTCCCAGGGCTTCGTCTGATTTTCCCTTCGTATTTTTTCCACTCTTTTTCCCATAGCATTTCCATCAATGTGGACTACTGCAATAAAACTGGATTCATTTTTTGAATTTCCCAGATCATCAAACTGCGTTGGGATAGAATATCCTTCCGGTACATCTTCCGACTGGGGATTCCACTTGATTCTATCAACTGCTTCTACTGTGGGAATCGCTTTTCGGAGAGTGGCGTCCATTCTCTCTACCCCGAAAGTTCCCTGATGAAAAGCGGCCGCACGCACAGACTTTTTTACTTCCAGGGCTTCTGACAGACGCTTTAAATTCTGTCCCGGGTCTTCTGTCTCACTATATTGTATTGTTTTAATGAACAATTCCATTTCCGGAAATTCTCTCCGCACAGTTTTTGATATCTCAAAAGCAAACTCCTTGGCAATTTTCTCTGATGGAAACTCCAAAACAGTATGTCCGCCTCCGGAATATACCAGGTTATCCTCCATGGAAAAATGTAATCCTGCTCTGGCGGCGACATCCTCTAAATATCTCGAATCCGTCACCTGAACAATAGCTTCCGAATTCTCAATGTTGTCTTTTAGTTTTGTACTGGCAAATATGTACGCCTGTTTTTGTGATACCTCCAGTATCATTAAATACCGCATAGTATTTCCTCCTTTAATCTGATCATTTTTTTATCATGTCATATTCCACATATCTTTTATAATCCAGGAGACATTATAGAATTTTCCATATGTGTAGTTCCACAATCTGATATTAATACAACCCACAAATCTATCATTTTTTACAATAAACAGATATGATTTGCGTCTATTTATAGTATATTTTACACTATTTACCAGTTTTTCGCACCTACAAATTACACAATTTTACACAATTGTTCCTGCTTCCTCTTATACTTCAGTTAAATAGCCTTTCTAAATTTAATATCCTTCTATTCATTTAATTGTTCTTTAATGATGAAGCTGCCATTTATCCCCACAAACTTTTATGGTATCCTAAGATAAAGCATCATGCCAGATACCCCCTCACCTCACTGAAAGGAGAATTCCTATGTTTTCCTACGAAGACATCCAAAAATACAATGAAACCGACATGCACATCTATAAATATATACTATCCAACTTAGACAAGATCCAATATATGACAATCCGCGAGCTGGCAGGGGAAACCCATGTATCCTCGGCTACTCTCCTCCGCTTTTTTAACAAGAACAAATTTGAAGGATACTCTGATTTTAAAAATGCCTTAAAAACCGAAACAAATGTCTTAAAAACACACACACCGATGGCGGACTCACAGGAACTCTCCTTCTTTTTTTGCAGAGTAAACTCCAGTGCCTTTGAAAAAAAGCTGGAAATAGCTGTGGAGCTGTTAAATACCGCAGATTATGTTATCTTCGTCGGCATGGGCTCCTCCGGAAGCCTGTCCAGATACGGCGCCAGATACTTTTCTAACTTAGGGAAATTTTCCGTAAGCCTTGAGGACACTTATTATCCGGTGGAGACCTTTACCTGCAGCTTTGCTGCCGTGATCGTACTCTCTGAAAGTGGAGAAACAAAAGAAATTATAGAATTAGTCCAGAAATTCCGTCAAAAAGAATGTCTGATATTAAGCGTCACCAATCTGCCAGGTTCCACCCTGGAAAAAATGTCAGACTGGAATTTTTGCTGTAATATGAAATCTAAGCGAATCCACGGCGGATACAACGCAGCCACACAGGTTCCTGTTCTTTTTGTCATGGAAGCTCTGGCGCAGAGACTGTAAAAGGGCAGCGTTTCAGACAAACTGAACTGTTGCACAAAGGAAACAGCCTGTTACTTGAAACGGAACAATATTTATTCTACTATAGGGTCAGGAGGTGTATCATGAACGAATTAGAAAAATGTATGGCAGGCCAATACTACAACTGCCACGACAAAATATTCCTGGAGTTTAAAAAGACTTCCAGAAAGCTGCTCGCAGAATATAATGCTCTGGCCTATGACCAAAAGCAGAAGAAAACAGAGATTCTAAAACAATTATTGGGCAGTATGGGTACAAACGTCTCTGTAGGACTCCCTTTCCTCTGTGATTACGGCCGAAATATCCATATTGGAAACAATGTCTCTGTAAATATGAATTGTACTTTTGTGGACTGCAGCAAAATCGAGATTGGCAACAATGTGCTCATCGCATCCAATGTCCAGCTCTACACAGCCACCCACCCGGTTGAACTCTCCGAAAGGCTCACTCCCGGCTGGACAGATCAGACAGATTCATATTTCTGCCGTACCTATGCCCTTCCCATCAAAATAGGAAACGGCTGTTGGCTTGGCGGCGGCGTTATTGTACTGCCGGGTGTTACCATTGGGGATGGTTCCGTCATTGGCGCCGGAAGCGTTGTCACCAAAGACATCCCACCCAACTGTGTAGCTGCGGGGAACCCATGCAAAATGATCAGAAAGATAAATGGTGATACAGATGATTAAACTGACAGCATTTGATCTGGACGGCACTCTGGGAAATACGCTTCCAATGTGCCTGAAGGCATTTCGCGCCTCCATCACACCCTATTTGGCACGCGAACTGAGCTATGAGGAGATTGCCAGTACATTTGGCTTAAACGAAGCCGGAATGATGAAAAAAATCGTGGGTGATAAATGGGAACCGGCACTGCAAGATTTTCACAAACTTTATAAGAAAATCCATCACACCTGCCCGGCCCCCTATGATGGAATCCCAGCACTTATTCAATATCTAAAGGCCAATGGTGTCACAGTCTCACTCATCACTGGGAAAGGCTCTGAAAGCTGCTCTATCACATTAAACCAATGGGGACTGGACAATGTATTCTCAGACATTCTCACCGGCGGCGAGACAAGAAACACTAAGGCGGAATCCATGCTTTTTCTGCTCAGAAAATACGGTTTATCCCCCTCTGATCTGGTATACATAGGCGATACAGCATCAGACATCAAAGAATGTCATAAAGCCGGTGTCACATGCCTGTCTGCCTTATGGGGGGACAGCGCCGAAAAAGAGATGATATCACAGGAAAATCCGGACCATGTATTTTACAGCATAGCTGATCTAAAAGAGTATATAACCTCTCACATTTCCCTTTAAAAGCCGAAAAAAACCAGGCATGGATACACTCCCATGCCTGGTTTTCTCACAATTATTATTTCATCACTTCCTGATAAGTCGCATGTTTTTCCAGAGCTTCTGTCATCTCTGCCAGACGGCTTACATCACCGATCAAGATGACACCACAGAGCCTGTTATTCAGGAAATAGAATTTCTGATACTGTTTTTTCCCCATATCCTTAAACTCTACGGTCTTATAGATCAGATTGGGATTTTTCCCATTATCTCCTGCCGCGAAGAGCGCGGTCCCCATTCCATGGAAGTTAAGAGCTGCTGATACTGTCTCATATTCCAGATCATCCCCTGCAGCATTAGCTCCTGCAGTCTTACCCTGTTCCACAGCCTGGCTCCATAGTCCGTAATTGATACCCTGATACTGGGCACAGTCACCACACGCATAAATGTCTTCCACATTCGTTTCCATTTTCGCATTGACAACAACAGAGCGGTCCACTTCAATCCCTGCATCCTTTGCCACCGCGGTGTTGGCCCTTACTCCGCAGGAAACCACTACCATATCAGCCGGAAGAACTTCCCCATCTTCCATACGGATTCCAGAGACAAAATCATCCCCTTCAATAGCTGCGATCTTAACGCCGGTACGGATTTCGATATCCTGGTTCTCACTTATCTTCTTCAGAAGCTCGGCTGCAGGCTCATCCAACTGGCGTCCCATTATAACAGGCGCAAGCTCCAGCACAGTCACATGGCATTTCGCTTTCTTCAGCTCCCACGCAGCTTCCAGCCCCAGCACACCACCGCCGATGACTATCACATTCTTCACCTGAGGAAGCACATCTGCTATCTTTTTGGTGTCATCCAGCCTGCGGACAGCAAATACATTCTTCTTATCCGCACCCTTGATAGGCGGTACAAAGCATTCCGATCCCAGAGCGTAGATAAGCTTAGTATATTTCAATTTCATACCGTCATCCAGAACGACTTCTTTGCTGTCTGTATCGATTCTATCCACCCGGCGGCCCAGGATCTGGAATACTCTGTTCTCCTCATACCATGAAGTCTCATGCACAGCAATCTGATCAGCATTCAAATCCGCCATAATAGATTTTGTCAGCATTGGCCTATTATAGGTACTGTATATTTCATTGGAAATCATGGTGATAGACCCTGTCTTATCCCTCTGCCTGATAGCTTCCGCCGCGCTGATCCCCGCAGCACCATTTCCCAGAATGAGATAGAAATCCTTTGTATCCCGGCTAAACGTATTTTCTTCCTCTTCCACCGGAACAAAATGTTCTCTGCCAACTCCGCAGACCGGACAAATATCAATAGAGGAATCAAAAATAGCACCGCATACCAGGCACTTCACCAGCCTGCTTCTGCCTGACTTTCTCTCATTTTCCTTGTCCTGGAGCGTACATCCAAAATTATAACCAAAGTCATAGGCATCGATCAAATCTGCCTCACTCGGTTTAAAACGCACGCGAAAACCGTCAATGGTCCTCATCCGAAGCTGTTCCAGCCGCTCCATCACATGAGGCACGCCTTCACCGCTCCATCCATAACTGCCGAATGCGCTTGCCAGCTTTTTCCCATGTGTCACAGGATACATAGAGATCAACAAATCCCAAATAGGCTTCAAAGCCTCCCCCAAAATAGTGGGAGTACCAAAAAGGATACCATCCGCAAATCCCAGTTCCTCCAGCACCTTCTCCTGCTCAGCATCCACCAGGTCATAGCTGCGCACAGCAATATCCCCGCTGTCCTCCACGCCCTTGGCAATCCTCTCTGCCAGCATCTTTGTATATCCATAAGCGCTTACATAAGGGATGATCACGGTTTTCGTGCTGTTAGGATTCACAACTGTGCACCATTCCTCATAAATATCATACATCTGTTCAAGCTTATCATCCAGCACCGGTCCATGTCCGGTACAGATCATGGACACATCCAGCTTCCGTACCCTTTCCAGCGCTTTCAGCATATAAGGTTTAAACGGTCCCAAAATACAGTCAAAATAATATTTTGTTGCCCGCATATACCCTTCTCTATCCGTTACCTTACTTGACAGTACATCTTCAAATCCATAATGAGACCCAAAAGAATCACAGGTAACCAGAATCTGTTCTTCCTCAATATAGGTATACATAGTATCCGGCCAATGCAGATTAGGCACCACAAGGAACTGCAGAGTCTTGTCCCCAATCTTCATAATCTCATTATCCTTCACCGCAATACCGGTAAAATCACCATTTACAATCTCCTTCAGAAACCCAAGGGCACAACCCGTTGCCACAATTTTAAGCCCAGGGTTCAGCTTCAGCAGATTCTCAATACTTCCCGCATGGTCCGGCTCCGTATGACTCACAACCAGATAATCAATCTTATCAACCGCTGTGATCTCCTGCACCTTCTCCAAATACTCATCCCAGAACTTCACCTTAGCGGTCTCAAACAAAACCGTCTTATCTCCTGCTTTCAGCACATAAGAGTTATATGTAGTGCCGAACTCCGTATACATAATAATATCAAACACCCGCAAGTCCGCATCCACAATACCTGTCCAATAAAAATTCTTTCTAAGCTCCAATGTTTTCAACTCCTATACCTTCTTTCTCTCTTTATTATCAGTCTTACCCCACAACCCCATTATATTCCAAAACTCCCAAAAAAGAAATTCTTATTTACCTATATCCCTCATAATCAAAATATATACCATTTTGCTCCACATTAAAACCCCCAGTTTTGAATTTTTTATTATCAACCTCTATATTTTATCTTTTTTCTTTTATATTTTTATCTTTTATGTTTTTATCTTTTCTCTCTCAGTCTTCCGCCCTAATCCCCCAGGGGAATCGAAAGCATCCGGGGCCGGCAGGTGCCAGTGTGGGGTGAGCGATGTTCAGTGGAGCGTCGGGGAGATCCACCTGCCCCATACACTTAATGAGGAGGCCATTGCCGACGAATTTAGTGAATGGGAGCAGGTTAGCTCCCCGGCTAGCGGAACGCTTCGCTCACCCCACACTGGCACCTGCCGGCCCCGGATGCTTTCGATTCCCCGTCCCCCCATCCCACCAAAAAAGGACCCATGCTCCCAAAAGCATGAGTCCCAAACTATGTACGAAAATCAATTAACAATACGTCTAACTGCAATATAAGGTCTATACAACGCATTGCTGGAATATTTAATTCCACCCTGCGGATACGGTGCAGAGTTGGATGCATGTACAATACCGCCGTCGCCTGTCAGGATTGCAACATGTCCTGAATAAACGATGATATCGCCTGCGCGTGACTGAGAATAAGAAATACCGCGTCCGTCTCCAGCCTGTGAATCACTGGTTCTGGAAATGCTATAACCAAAGTGAGCGAATACCTGCTGTGTAAATCCTGAACAGTCAATACCATTAGTCAGGCTGTTACCGCCATAAACATAAGGATTGCCGATAAACTGGCTCGCATATGCAACAACTGCATCTCCAGTGGCACTGCTTCCGCCGCCCTGTTCCTCTTCCGGCTCTTCATAGGATGGAGTCTCCGGTTCCGGCACATAATTGTTACCGCCGCCGCCATTGTTGCTTGGAGTCTCTATCTCTTCTTCATCGTCATTGTTGTTGTTATTATTTGTATTACCGTTATTGTTGGTATTTGTATTGCTCTCTGTATTAGCTGAATTCTGCTGTGCCTGTCTCTGTGCAGCCGCCTCAGCTTCTTTTGCAGCTTTTTCTTTGGCTTTTTTAGCTTCAGCAGCCTGTCTTGCTTCTTCTTCCTGGATTCTCTGAAGCTCTGCATTCTGCTCTTCGATCAGGCTTCTGTACTCATCTGCCTGTGCCTGAACATTTGCAATCTGAGTCTCATAATCGGAAGCAACGGCTTTTTTCTCTTCCAGTGCTGCCTCTAAGTTCACCTGCTGGTCTTCCTGAGCCTGTTTCATCTCTTCCAGCTCAGCCTTTTCCTGCTCCAACTGATTCCCCAGGTCAGTTACCTGCTGAACGGTATCTCTCAGTTTCTCCAGCTCGTCCCTGTCAAACTGATACATTTTCTCTGTGTATTCGGCCTTGCTGAGCAAATCTGTAATGCTGTTAACTTCCAGAAGCATCTGCGCCCATGCATCACTTCCGCCGTTCTCATACAGATACTGGATTCTTTTTTTCATTGCAGCATACTGCTCATCGCGGTCAGCTTCTGCTTCTGCTAAATTCTCTTTTGTTTCTGTGATGGCGCCCTCTTTATCAGAGATTTCACCTTTCAGTATGTCAATCTGTGCGATTACCTGAACCAAATTCTGATCCAGAGAATCAATCTCTCCAAGTAAACTATTCTTTTTCTCTTCCAACTCCGCTTCCTTGCTCTCTGTTGCGGACAGTTTGCTCTGTGTGTTTGCTTTTTCAGCCTGCACTTCGTCTTTTCTTGCAGCTGCTACCGGCATTACCTGTGCTGCGGCCAGTGCAAAAATAAGGCTGAGACAAAGGAATCTCTTTTTCATACTGCTATGTACCTCACTGTTGGTATTTAATATTTGCTACTCTCTAAGTAATATTTCCGAAATAATTTTCACTTCCCGCTTATGATATCACAAATTTATTACACTTGCAAGAGGAAATCCCTGAAATCTTTAAGTTTTTGTTACAAAAATAAATTTTATAGTAATATTTTATAAAATCAGCCCATATAATTATGCCTTTATAAGGCACATGGACAGTCTGCGCGGATTACCCGTTTTTCAATTTTTTCATAATATACAAAGGCCGTGCCCTCCACCTTTGGTGACGAGGCACGGCCCTGTTAAGTATAATAATGTATTACTACTCTATGTAATTACTCTACAATCCTTCTGACTGCAATATATGGTCTGTACAGAGCATTGCTGGAATACTTGATTCCGCCCTGCGGATATGGTGCGGAGTTGGACGCATGTACGATTCCGCCGTCACCTGTCAGGATTGCAACATGTCCGGAATATACAATGATGTCACCTGCACGGGATTCGGAATAAGAAATCCCACGGCCTGCGCCTGCCTGATCATCACTAACACGCGGAAGGCTGTAGCCAAAGTGCGCGAATACTGACTGTACAAATCCGGAACAGTCAGCACCGTTTGTCAGGCTTGTTCCTCCCCATACGTATGGGTTGCCGATAAACTGACTGGCATAATCTACGACTGCCTGACCTGTTGCGCTGTAACCGCCATTGCTGCTCTGGTCTTCTTCAGGCTCGTTATATTCCGGTGTCTCAGGCTGATTATAATCCGGTGTTTCCGGTTCTTCTGCCGGAGGTGTCACATTATTATTGTCTTCCGTATCCCCTGCATTGTTGTTATTATCTGAGACATCATCATTGGTATCATTATCTGTATTATTGTTGGAGCTGCCATTATTTACACTTACATCTGTACTGTTCTGGCTGCTGTTTTCTTCCTCTGCATCTTCCTGTGCCTGCTGCTGTGCTGCTTCCTGAGTTGCCTTTTCCTGAGCCTTTCTGGCTTCCTCGGCTTTTTTAGCCTCCTCTGCCTGACGGGCTTTCTCTTCCTGGATCTTCTGCAGCTCTGCATTCTGCTGCTCGATCAGGCTTCTGTATTCATCTGCCTGAGCACGCACATTTGCAATCTGCGTTTCATAATCGGATGCTGTGGCTTTCTTCTCATCAAGAGCACTCTGCAGACTTGCCTGCTGCTGCTCCTGAGCCTGTTTCATCTCTTCCAGTTCAGCTTTCTCCTGAGCCAGCTGATTGCCAAGGTCTGTCACTTCCTGGACAGTCTCCTTCATCTTCTTCAGCTCATCTCTGTCATAATCATACATCTTCTCTGTGTACTCTGCTTTGCTGAGAAGTCCGGTAATACTGTCAGATTCCAAAAGCATCTGTGCCCATGCGTTGGTTCCGCCGTTCTCATACAGATATTGGATTCTTTTCTTCATATCCTCATACTGCTTGTCACGGTTTGCCTCTGCTACGGCCAAATCATCTTTTGTCTTGTCGATCGCACTCTCTTTATCTGTAATCTCACCATTCAGAATATCTATCTGTGCCATAACCTGCACAAGATTCTGGTCAATGGAGTCGATTTCGTTCAATAACGCGGTTTTCTGGTCTTCCAACTCAGATTCTTTGCTCTCTGCTGCTGATAATTTACTCTGTGTCTCTGCCTTCTCAGCCTGCACGTCATCTTCCCTTGCAGCTGCTACCGGCACAACCTGGGTCATGGCCATTGTAAAAATAAGACTGAGAATAAGAAATCTTTTTTTCATTATTATGTACCTCACTAATCATGTCTGAAATTGTAACTACTTGTAACATTTTTGAAATATTTCTTATCTGTCACCCATAATACCACATAATTATTACAGATGCAAGAGGTAAATTTCCAAATCATTAAATTTTTGTTACAAAATGGTACTTTTTCGTAATAAATAGCGAGATATACTTTTAACAACTAGTACATCGTAAATTAAATAACTGCACTATCACTGAGAATAATTTTTCGAGAGTGCAGGCACAAAAACGTAGGCGTAGCGGGCTACGCTGAGGCTTTTGCACCTGTGCTATCGGAAAATTAGGCCAGCGAATCGGGTAGTTATTTAATGAACGATGTACTAGGCCTCAACCACAACAGTATTGCTGTCTTCTTTCTCTTGGGGCAGTACCTTTTTAGGTGTGGATACCACCTCCTGATTGTAACATAAGAAAATATCTTCCACTTTATCTTTCTCCATTTTAGGAGTGACCAGACTCACCACGGGCACTACAACAAATCCCACTACCATTGCGAAAGCCCCTGCATTAATAGGGGACGCAATATAATGTAAGAACAGGTTGGATACCGTAATCCCGATCCCCGTTAAAAAGCATACCCATACAGACAGTTTGGTTGTTCTTTTCCAATATAATCCAAATAAAAACGGTGCCAGGAAGGCTCCTGCCAATGCTCCCCATGAAATCCCCATAAGCTGGGCAATAAAGGTAGGCGGGTCCAGAGCAAGCACAACTGAAATAGCTATAAACACCACGATCAATCCGCGCATAACACGAAGCTGATTCTTCTCACTCATATCCTTTGCCACAGTCCCTTTCAGGAAATCCAGAGTCAGCGTAGAACTGGATGTCAGAACCAGGGAAGAAAGCGTTGACATTGACGCGGAAAGAACCAGTACGATAACAATACCAATCAATATATCCGGCAGTGTGGACAGCATATACGGAATCACTCCGTCATAAATCACTGTACCGTCTGCTTTATATAAGGAAGGATTATCAAAAAGGCGTCCGAATCCACCCAGAAAATAGCATCCGCCGGAGATAACAATGGCAAACACTGTGGAGACCACAGTACCGGTCTGGATCGCCTTTTCATCCTTGATCGCATAAAATTTCTGGACCATCTGCGGAAGCCCCCAGGTACCCAGAGATGTCAGGATAACTACGCCCAGAAGGTTTATAGGGTCTGGTCCAAAAAAGGAGGTAAAGGCACCAGACTGCCCGGCAGTTACCGGTACATCACTTGGAATACTGGCAAGCTGTCTCACAGCCTCCGTAAATCCTCCCTGTCCGCTTAATACGGCCCCGATAACAGCAGCAATACCGAACAGCATAATGATTCCCTGTATAAAATCATTGATAGCCGTTGCCATATAACCGCCAAGGATCACATATGCACCAGTCAGAGCAGCCATAACCACTACACATACGGCGTAAGGCACATCAAAAGCCAACTCGAATAATCTGGACAACCCATTATAAATAGATGCAGTGTAAGGAACCAGGAAAATAAATACAATGGCTGAGGCAGCAATCCTTAGGGCATTACTGTCAAAACGCTTGCCAAAGAAATCCGGCATAGTAGCTGCATGCAGATGCTTTGTCATAACACGTGTCCTTCTTCCAAGAACCACCCATGCCAAAAGGCTTCCGATTATGGCATTTCCTATCCCGATCCAGGTACCTGCCAATCCGTACTTCCATCCAAACTGTCCTGCATAGCCTACAAACACGACTGCGGAAAAATAAGAGGTTCCATATGCAAATGCAGTAAGCCAGGGACCCACACTCCTTCCTCCCAACACAAACCCAGCCACATTTGTAGCATGTTTTCGGGAATACAGGCCAATACCCACCATAGAGCCGAAAAACAGCAGCAAAAACAGTATCTTAATCTCCATCTTTTTATTCTCCTTTAATATATTTTCGCTCACGCTTTAAACCGCAACGGTTTAAACCATTAAAGCAGTAATTGCAAAGAAAAAGAGGCGCCGCTCTCCGCTTAGAAAAGCGGACGCTTCTTGTTTTCTTTTATCCAGGTATCTGTTAAGTACCTTCACAGTTACAAGCAAATATCTTCCTATCCGGATCTTATTTCTTCAGATCATTCAGTTCTTCCTCTGTGAACATCTTCATACCTGCATCTTTTAGTGTCTGATATGTACGTGCCTGGTCGGATGTTTTCACCACCATAGCGCCGCCCTCTTTGCCGGTGACCAGTGCATACATATATTCCAGATTCAGCCCTTTAGCGCTTAGAGTATCCATGATCCGGCTCAGTGCCCCCACTTCCTGCTGCAGTTCCACTACAAGCACCGGAGTCAGCACTGCTGTGTACCCCTTTTCCAGGAGTACCTGTTTCGCCCTGGCTGAATCAGACACGATCATCCTGGCGATTCCATAGTCCGTAGTATCGGAAAGCCCCAGCGAGATAATATTAATCTGGTTCTCCTTGAGTGCGTCAGCAACTCCCTTCAGTTTACCCGGACGGTTCTCCAGAAATATGGACAATTGTTCAATAAACATTTACGCTACCAATCCTTTCTCTGTCTTCTATATCTATAAAAACAGGGAATTTTCTGCTATTTTAATTCATATCCTGTCAGGAATGCTTTTTTATTTATCTCCACAGTCTTAGGCGGAACGGTCTTTTCAATTACATTGAGCCACTCTTCCCTGGAGTAATCCATATGCTGTGCAGCAACTCCCAGTACAATAACATTAAATACTTTTGTATTGCCCAGTTCTTTTGCCATCTTCATAGCATCCACTGCATAAACCTTGTGTGTCTGGCGGAGAGTATCCAGGATACCTTCCGGGTACTCCGCTACTCCTGTCACAACTGTGATAGGGTCAATCCTCTGGTCATTTACAATGATCACACCGTCTTTTTTAAGGAACTGACGGTAACGCAGCGCTTCCAGGCGTTCAAATGCAATGAGCACATCTGCCTGACCTTCCTCCACGATCGGCTCCTCTACTTTTTCTCCGTAACGGACAAAAGTAACTACACTTCCGCCTCTCTGTGCCATTCCATGTACCTCAGAGAGTTTTACATCGTACCCGCCTTCCACGGCGAGTCCTCCTAAAATACGGCTGGTGAGAAGTGTTCCCTGACCGCCGACACCTACTATCATAATATTTCTTGTTGCCATTACACTTCTACCTCCTCTATTGCATCAGCGGGACAGAGTTGTTTGCAGAGTCCGCAGCCATTGCACATGGTATCATCAATGGAAATCGTTCCATCTTCATTCTTGGTAAGAGCCGGACATCCCGGTCTTAAACAAAGCCCGCATTTTTTACATTTCTCTGAAACCGGTCTGCACTTTGTCTTAAATACATTAGTCTTTAAAAGTACACAAGGTGCCTGGGCAATGATCACAGAGACAGCGTCTCTTGCCACTTCCTCCTTGATGGTCTTTTCCAGAGCCTTAATGTCAAACGCGTTTACCACATTGACATGTTCAATACCAATAGCCTTACAGAGTTTGTAGATATCTATGGCAGGAACCACCTGGCCTTTCAGGGTCTTGCCGGTTGCGGCATGGTCCTGATGACCGGTCATACCTGTTGTGGAGTTATCCAGGATAATGACTGTCCCTGTCGCCTGGTTGTAAACCATGTTCATAAGGGAATTCACACCTGTATGCATAAAAGTGGAATCACCGATAACAGCCACCCAGTCTTTCACATATTCTTTTCCTCTGGCCTTCTCCATTCCATGCAGGGAACTGATAGACGCCCCCATACAGATCGTGGTGTCCACAACACTCAGTGGAGCAACGGCTCCCAGAGTATAACATCCAATATCGCCTGCCGCGTGGATTTTCAATTTTTTCAGTACAGAATATACGCTTCTGTGAGGACATCCAGGACAGAGGATAGGCGGACGGGCCGGTACCTGTGCCGGTGCTGCTGCCTCGATCTCCTCTCCTAATACTTTTTTGCGGATCATGTTGGCACTGTATTCTCCCTGCAGGGTAAATACATCTTTTCCTGAACATGCAATGCCCCAGGATTTGATCTGCTCCTCAAAAACAGGTTCCAGTTCCTCAAATATGTAAAGCGTATCAACCTTAGACGCAAACTCCTCTATGAGCTTTCTCGGCAGCGGATGTACCATACCTAATTTCAGTACACTTGCGTTTGGCATAGCTTCCTTCACATAATTGTATGGAATACCGCTGGTAATAAAGCCAATAGAAGTATCATGATACTCTGCCTTGTTGATCTCCAGGCTGTTGGCATCCTCTGCCAGCTTTTTCATTCTCTCTTCCACTACCGGATGGCGCTTGATGGCATTGCCCGGCATCATAACGTATTTCTGGAACTTACGCTCATAAGGAGTGTCTTCTCTCTCCACTCTGTCTTCCAGCTCTACAATTCCCTGGGAATGTGCCAGACGTGTGGTGGTTCTCACAAATACGGGGGTATCATATTTTTCACTGAGGTCATAAGCAGCCTTTACAAAGTCTTTGGCCTCCTGGGAATCTGACGGCTCCAATACCGGAACCTGCGCAGCCCTTGCCACTGCCCTGGTATCCTGCTCATTCTGGGAGCTGTACATTCCGGGATCATCTGCCACTACCAGAACCAGTCCTCCGGTTACACCGGTGTAAGCTGCTGTATAGAGTGGATCTGCTGCCACATTCAGTCCTACGTGCTTCATGGATGCCATGGCCCGTACACCGCTGATGGATGCACCAATTGCCACCTCTGTTGCCACTTTCTCATTTGGCGCCCACTCTGCATAGATTTCTTTATATTTTACTATGTTCTCACTGATTTCTGTACTGGGTGTTCCGGGATATGCTGCGGAAACCTTTACCCCTGCCTCCCAGGCACCTCTCGCAATGGCTTCATTGCCAAGCATGATTTTCTTTTCGCCCACGTTTCCTACCTTCTTTCTGAGATTGTGTTTCTTCTATAATAATATATATTCTATTGTAAAACTAATTCTTTCTTAAATCAATCACACGTTTCGCTTTTCCCTCAAAACGCTGGATAGAATTGGGTGATACCAGAGAAACTTTTATATCAAGTCCCAGAACAATACGGATCTTAGACTTGATCTTCTTTTCCAGTTCCTGTAGAGCTGCATAGGAATCCATCATATAATCAGAAAGGACTTCCACTCGTATTTCCAGAGTATCACTGTGGTTCTTTCTGTCCACCACGATTTCATAATGGGGTCCGCACTCTTCAATATTAAGGAGCACTTCCTCAATCTGGCTTGGGAATACATTTACTCCTCTGATCTTCAGCATATCATCTGTTCTTCCCAGCAAGTTTTCCATTCTCACTGTGGTTCTTCCGCACTTGCAGGGTTCATACATAAGTCTCGTGATGTCTTTGGTGCGGTAACGTATAAGCGGCAGCGCCTCCTTTGAAATACAGGTGATGACCAGTTCCCCCTTCTCTCCCGGCGGAAGGACTTCTCCTGTTCTGGGATCAATGATCTCAGGTATAAAATGGTCCTCATTGATATGCATACCGTTCAGCTCCAGACATTCCCCGGAGACTCCCGGCCCCATCAGTTCACTCATACCGTAATTTTGCGTGATATTCATATGATCGCCCCAGGCTTTGTACATCTCCTGCCGCATAGCTTCGGTCATCAGCTCGCTTCCTACCAGCGCGGTCCTCATCTCCAGATCACGCTGTGGATGAATCCCCATCTGCTCCGCAACCTCCGCAATACGCAGTGCATAGGAAGGTGTAGCGATCAGCAGTGTGGTTCCGAAATCCTTCATAAACATGAGCTGCTTCTCTGTATTACCAGTAGAGGAAGGAACAATGGCCGCCCCCAGTCTTTCCAAACCATAATGAAGTCCCAGCGCTCCGGTAAACATACCGTATCCGAAGCAAATCTGCGCAATCTCGTCAGGCTGTGCCCCGCCCATACATGCAATACGGCAGACACACTCTGACCAAACATCCAAATCTTTTCTAGTATATCCAACAACCGTCGGCTTACCTGTAGTACCGCTGGACGCGTGAATACGGATCAAATCTTTCTTTGGTACTGCGAACAGCCCAAAGGGATAATTATCCCTCATGTCCTGCTTTGTGGTAAACGGCAGGTTATGTAAGTCTTCCAGACCTCTTATATTTTCCGGCTTAATGCCTGCCTCATCCATCTTTTTCCGGTAAGGCTCCACTGTATTGTAGACACGCTCCACCGTCTCTTGGAGACGCGTGGTCTGAATCTCTTTGATTTCCTCCCGGGACAGTGTCTCTTCTTTTGCCCAAATCATAACTCTCTTCCCTTCATTTCTCAGCCCTCATCCATTTCAGGGAAACCTGCTGCCTCCCCGCAGAGCTGTCTGTGCTTCCTATCTTATCATATTTATCACGTCAAAGCAATGAAGTATCCGGATTTTCTTAGGAATATTTCGTTATTTTTTGCAGATTTTCTTTGCGCCTCCTGTATTTTATGTTAAAATGTGAAAAACGAGAATGTGTTGATCACAGATTTTAAAACAATAGTATAGAAGAAACGGAGATAAGTATGAAGAAAAAATTAAATGAATTGATTTACGCAATTTCCCGGTATACTGAGATTGCTCTGTCGGCAATCATGCTGATGGTTATCATTGTCCTGATCATACCTATGATCTATAACTTCATCAGTATCCCCCTGCTCAGTATAAAAGCCAGTCAGTTCAACGAATTTCTGGGCAATATCCTGACACTGATCATTGGTGTGGAGTTCGTAAAGATGCTGGCAAAACATACAGCGGAAAACCTGCTGGAGGTGCTCATGTTTGCCATTGCCAGACAGATGATCGTGGAACACCTTGATATGATCGATACCCTGATCGGAATTATATCCATAGCTATTATATTTGCTGTCCGTAAATATCTGCTGCTCAAATCAACAGATGACAAGGAAAAAATTTACGATAAGTTGTAAAACTACAGCCGCTTAGCTCTTGTGCTCTGCGGCTGATTTCATGCCTTTTCTTCTATTCGTACTAACACCTCCCAGTATCCTTTGTGACTGCTGCCCACATGGCGAAGACCTCCCTTGTCTTTCCACTTCTTCATATAATACTTCACCCGGTCTACATTCCAGTGCAGTTCTCTAGCCAGTTCTCTCTGAGAGATAAATGGATTGTTCTCAACTGCCCGCAATAGCTGTTTATCATAGACGGACATATTCAGTGGCGCAGTTTGGGTAGTTTTTCTTTCCTCTTGGGTGGGATTCTGCATTGTTTGGGTAGGAATCCATACCGTTTGGGTAGTGTTTTTAAAAGTTTGGGTAGTATGTTCAGCCGCTCGATCCATAAATTCCCTTTTTTCGTTCTGTCTTTTTGTTCCATATACCGGAAGTCTTTCCATTATAAAAGAAGCATTTAATAGATCTGCTGATTCCCGATACAGATTTACACGGAAATCCATTCCCGATTCCAAAAATTCAGGTTCGCCCACTCCGAACTCCCTGCATGCCTTCAACATTTTGGGCACGCCGCTGCCCCACTGTTCGATGATCTTCATATACGTAAATGCATTGGCAACTGCTCTGTTTCTCGGTCGGGAATATCCCTCTCTCATCTGAGCAAGGGTCAATCCGCCAAACAGCATACCCGGAGATGTAACCTCCAAACGGTCATCATATATGGCAACCTGCACGCATCCGGGATTCAGATAACTCCTGTGTGTCACTGCATTGGCAATGATCTCACGGATACAGATGATCGGCAGTTCATAGTCATCCACTCTGTATAGCCCTGAATATCTTGCCCCATAACGTATATTGCGCAGGACAAAATTATAAGCATCATCAATTTGTTTATAAATAGGCCCTGTGTAATCACGCCGTTCCAGGAACTCACCCCTCGTTGTACCTTTGAACACGGCACATTGTATCTTCGCCTGCAAAAAATCATTGTCTGTCAGCAGCACAAAAGCATTGGTAGGTAATATTTTCCCTTCCTTTTCCGTCAATATCCCCCAGGACAGCAGATTACTTTTAGTCACTGTCTTCACTGCTGCTCTTTCATTCTCCGTACTGCACATCTTCAGCGCGTACTCTCTCATAGAACTGCACAGCGCCTCAATCTGCGTATCTCCCACCAGGCGGGGAGCTGCATAAGTCTGATCAAAACACCGGTTCATCCCCTCAAACTCCAACTCCCGCAGAAGATAGCTGTCCGCCGGCCGTGAAGTTCCTGCAATCCTGACATATGTCCCGGCTTCTTTCCCCAATGATGTAATATAATATGGCCGCTGTCCGCCAGGATAGATCTGCACCACGATCAATGTCTTATCTTCTACTGTCTGCAAAGTAATATCAGGAATGATCATGGGCGTACAACTATCACAAATAGAGTTGGTAATACTGCCCATGTCCTGAAAAACAGTTTCGGGCGGCACCCCTAAAATTTGGTGCGTTCCGTCCTCAATACCAAAAATCAGCCTGCCGCCCGCCGTGTTGGCAAAGGCAACAACTGTCTTCATATACCGCTCACTTCTGGCCGGAACCTCCTGTTTAAATTCCAAATTTTTTGATTCACCGGAATAAATTTCTTCGATTGTCATATTCCACCCTCCCGTATATCAGGAACAGGTAACTGTTCCATACCTTCACAGTCACAGACTAAAACTCATGCGAAACCGCCTTTAGCACTGAAAACCTACCTGCTGCAGTGCCTTTTCCACAAGGGGCCGTCCTATCGTCAGCCCGGTATACACGCAGATTTGCCGAATCATTATATAAACAGTATCAGAATTACTGCTGCTTTACAAGATACGGACAACAATTTAAAGAATGCCTGTTTTGTTATAAGAATTATTCTTTCATAGACATAGTTTATCACACTTTGCAAATACCCTCAATGCAAATCGAACATACATTCTGTTTTTCGTGATATAATACAAAATCTGCCGGTTTCAAACCGTTTAAATTTGTCTCTATTTGCCATAGACTCCCCCCAGAAGCACTCGGATCCCGGTAAGTAAAAACAGCCGGTACAGATCATATTCTCAATCCATACCGGCTTTCAAAAACCATACTCATATTAAACAATATTATTCCCCTACAAATACCTTACACCACAATAAACGGTATCACATACGCCGCCGCAGCAATGACAACAGCACATATCACCACAGTCCTCCAAATTTTAAATTCTTTATCCATCTTCTGTCTCTCCTGAGGTGTGGGGATTTCTTCCTCCATGATCAGGCGGTTGACTTCCTTCGTCTCATCACTCTGATAACGTTTCCTGCAGAAAGCATATATGATCAGCCCCAATACACACCAGATAACACCTGTCACCAGCGCTTCTTTGTCAAGCTGTGTCATCATGACAAGGTAGATGATCACGCTGATGGGCGCCCCGATCATGATTCCCGGAGCCTTAAAAGGCCGTTTTAAATCAGGGTGTTTCTTACGAAGCCCAAAAGAGGCTGCAATACCGATCACATAGTAGAACAGATCTGCGAACAGACTCACGGATGCTATGTAGATCATGGAGTTGGATGCGATCAAAAAAGCGGAAAGCAGGCCAAGGACAATGATGGAAATATAAGGTGTCTTATATTTCGGATGAACCTTAGCAAATACCTTCGGCATAGCCCCGTCACGTGCCATGGTAAACAGATATCTGGGCGGCACGGCAATACTGGCGTTCAGTGTTGAGAAATCACCGCCGAATGCAATTCCCGCTGCCAAAAGGATCAATGGAAATCCAAGAATACCCGCTGTTTTCATAGCCTCCGCAAAAGGTGCGCTGGCTGTGGATAATGTGGCTATCTGCTCTGTGGGTACGATTCCCACCAGGAACCACTGGAATGCCGCATTGACTGCAAACACAATAAACGGTGCGAGAAACAGGGCACGCGGAATGTTGATCTGCGGATATTTGATTTCCTCACCCATGGCGCAGCAGGTCTCAAATCCCGCAAAACACCACCATATCATACTGACTGATGCAATAAAACCAAGCGGGGTAGACTGGGCAATAAAATCAGGTAACTTCACGAAGTTAGGCATATTCACATTGGGGATCATGGTCAAAAACCAGATGACTGCCACGCCCCAAAAAAAGAACATAAATCCATTCTGAAGCCTTCCGGTCATCTCCACACCACGGACATTTGTAATAATGAACACTATCACCACCACGGTGGCAACCACACGGTCACTCACAGGCAGATCAATGCCCAGCGCAGAGAAGAAGGTCTTGAAGTAAAAGCTGAAGGCCAGTGCCTCCCCGCTGGTAACGGCTACCAGAGAAATAATAAAGTTCCACCCTGCAAGCATTCCCATAGGTTTTCCTATACCCAGGGACGCATACTGATATGTACCTCCGGCGTAGGGAAGCGCAGACCCCATCTCCGCATACAGCAGTGCCGGATAAATACTGATAAGCATAGCCACAAATGTAGCCAGAATAACCGCAGGTCCCAGGCCGCCCACCACATTGGCGCCTGTGGTGAACAGACCCACGCCGACCACGGTTCCCACTGTGATCGTGACTGCTTCCTTCATCCCAAAGGTTCTTTTCAAAGTATTTGTATTCTGATCACTCATTGTTCTCTCTCCCTCTTTGTTCTGTCAATTTACTCCTGCTTTTCCTCTGAAAAACGAATATCAGCAGCCTGCTTGTGGCCTTTCAGTCCCTCTCCATCAGCCAGCCTGGACACCAGAGGAGCAATATTTCTCATAGCCTCAGGAGTCATACTCTGCTGTGTACATGTTTTCAAAAAGGTTCCCACCCATACGCCGCCTGTATAACGGGCAGCTTTCAGTGTGGGCAGCGTATGGTTGGTACCGGATGCATAGTCTCCGAACACCTCCGCTGTGTTTTCTCCTATAAACAGAGAACCATAATTACAAAGTCCGGGAATCAGAGCATCAGGATTTTTCACATTCAGTTCCAAATGTTCCGGCGCATATTCATTTACTATGTTCACTGCCTCCTCAAGGTCAGATACCACAACCACCTCTCCGTATGTCTCCCATGATTTTTTCGCAATATCTGCTGTCTCCAACAGCTCCAGCTCTTTTTCTACTGCCGCCATCACTGCCTTGCCGAATACCTCGTCCGTGGTGACTACCATGCCCTTTGCATTGACATCATGTTCAGACTGTGCCAATAGGTCCGCTGCCACGATCTCCGGTGTGCCGCTGCCGTCAGCGATCACAAGCACCTCGCTGGGACCGGCCACAAAGTCGATGCCCACCTGGCCGTAACACTGTCGCTTGGCCTCTGTCACAAAGCGGTTGCCCGGCCCTACGATCATATCCACCGGCGCGATCTCATCGGTCCCGTAAGAAAATGCGGCAATGGCCTGTGCCCCGCCCACCGCGTAAATTTCATCCACGCCTGCAATATCCATGGCAGCCAGTGTCTTGGGATTGATCTTTCCCGTGCCTTTCATTACCGGTGAACATGCCGTCACACGCTCCACCCCTGCAGTCCTGGCGGGAATGATCAGCATCAGTGCTGTAGAATAAAGGGGGTAATTTCCTCCCGGCACGTAACAGCAGCAGGATTTTACAGGAATGATTCTGTGTCCCAGAAAAATCCCCGGCATGGGGCTAAAGTTTTCAAGAGGCTTCACAGTCTCTCTCTGTGCCCTGGCAAATGCCTGTATATTGGATGCCGCTGCCTTTAAATCTGCGACTTCCTGGGGGGAAAGCTGCATATAAGCCTCTCTGATCTCCTCCTTTGAAACACGCAGGGAGGTTCTTTCACACTGATCAAATTTTCTGCTGTACTCCCTGAGCGCTTCATCTTTGTTTGCTCGTACATTATCAATGATCTCCTGTACCATACGGGACAATTCTTTTCTGTCCTCCTCGGTTCTCACCTGGGCTTTTTTTAATATTTTCATGATCCATACCTCACTTTATACAAATTCCATATTTCCTCTTTATCGTGATACCATAATAAATCATAGAGTCCGCTTTAGGTCAATATCCTGTTTTTTAAAAAAATGCCACAAACCTTGAGTATACTCCAGATTTATGCTAGTATAAATCAAAGTAAATAACTCCGTGTTTTTCCCGGAGTGTATCTTAGCCATGAAACGAATATGGATTTTTCAGGAGGTACAGGGCTGTGCGCATAGGAAAAGTATCAGAAAAATACCACATTTCTGTGGATAACATCTACTATTATATCAATTACGGGCTGTTGGTTCCTCCCAAACCAAGGGGGCAATATGTATTTGACGAACAGACTGTCAGGGATCTGGAGTGGATCCTTAGCTTAAAAGAGCTGGATTTTTCTCTGCGGGAGATCCACGTCATACTGTCCCTGAAACGCATCTCAGGATTGGCGGACCCGCAGGATATGGAAGAACTGAAAGAGATCTTCAAGGGGAAACGTGACTTCTGCCAAAAGGAGATCGGGCGCAAACAGCAGATACTGGAACAACTGGACTCACACATTAAATCCATGGAAGCCCGTGAAAGCATCCCCCAGCACAGTACCGGTGTCCCTCTCTCGGCTCTGCCCCTTCTGCGCTGCCCTGTCTGCGGAGGTTCCCTCTCCCTGTCTGAAGTGGAAATGGACCAGCGCTTTATCTACAAAGGGAACTTATCCTGTACCTGCGGTTACAGCGCCCACATTTCCTCAGGCATCCTCATGACACCAAACAAAAATGAAAACCTGCAGGATACTCCGGATATCACCAGGGAGCTTTACAAGGATCTTCCCCCTGCCCTGATCAGCACCTTTCAGCGCTCCTATAACTGGATGCTGAAACAGATCGAGGAGACCGGCCTGCACGGAAAAGTGATCGCGGAGACTTACATCAATGCCTGGTTTTTTATGCACAACCATCTGGATCATCTACCCACAGACAGCCTGTACATAGTCATAGACAAATATCCGGAAACACTTCTCATGTACAAGCACCTCATAGAACGCCAGAAACCGGAGCTGGACATCCTGTATCTGGCAGATTCCAGCACCCGTTTTCCGCTGAAGGAAAACTGCATAGATGTGCACCTTGATTTCTTTGCGGCAAATGAACATAATTTTTATCATGACACTTTTTTATATGAAAGGATCGCTCCCTATCTGACTGCCCGGGCTGAATTGATCGGCACCTATTTCTACTTTGAAAACGCTCCGAAATCCATGCGTCTTCTCCTGAGCCAATATCCTGAGTGCAGCAGCAGCAACTTCCATCTGGATTATTTTCTCTCCTCCCTGGAAAAAGCAGGCTTTTGTCTGAAGGATTTTGAGGACTGCGGAGCCGTGACGGATTCGGGAAACAATTTAGGATTTGGATTTCATGTGAAGGGGGAGAATATGCATCTGATGCCTTATCATGCCGGAAAATAATAATATACAAGCCGGGGATACTCCCTCTCATCATCAAAAAAGAGGCTTCCGCACCCATGTATTTTCATATACAATCTGGGGCGGCAGCCTCTTTATAGACATTTTAACGAAGGATCAGCCATGCTGTCAGCAGACACACTGCCAGAGCAATCAGTGCACTGCCGAGTGCCAGCAAAATTTTCTGATACAGCCTCTTTCCACTCTCCTGTATCTTATCAATTTCATCCAGTCTCTTTCCCTCGGTAAAAGCTACGATTTCTTTGTAGGTTTGCACATCATTTTCTTTTTTCACCTTTTCTACCTTCAGGGCAAAATACATCGTGACACCAAACAGGATAACTCCGGCTGCCATCCCATAAACATCAAACCACAGGACAAGGGGCACTGCGGAAATGATCGTAACCACTAAGAGAATTGTAAAGATTGTTCCATACCGGTTCAGTTTGTTGATTTCCACTTCTTTGATCTCTTCTTTCATTATCTCGATATCTCCTTTTATAAGTTGATCCAGAGATACATTAAATAATGAGCTTAGTAGGAGCAGACTGTGTATGTCCGGATAACTCTTTCCGTTTTCCCAATTTGAAATCGTCTGCCTGGTTACATATACCTTTTCAGCCAATTCTTCCTGGGATAATTTCATACCTGCCCGATATTTCCTGATCTGCGTATTCAGCTCCAATGTTTCTGCCTCCTCGTTTTTATTTGTTCTCTCGACCTGTATCCAGTATAGGAGTTTCAGGCTATCATTTCTATCAAAGTCCTTTTACATAGCTGTAAATACGTGTGTCAAAAGTATTTTACATCACATGATCCGCACTATATCCCCACTTTTGATGTGCAGATAACAATATTATTATACATCAACTCTTTCCTGTTTGGAAACAGGATAACTCCGGCAGATCACTAAATCCGGTGCATACACAAATCTCTCTGTAAAAGCAGAAAAAGCAGCCCCCAAAAAAATAATAGGCGGCTGCTTTACATTTACTGCGCGTTGGAAGCTCTGCGGCTCTCCAGTTCTTTCTGGATGGAAGGAAATTCCCTGTCCAGCCTGTAGAAGATCAAAATAACTATTAATACGATATAAACCCCAATAGGCACAAAACGGAAAAAGGTATCTATCCCCGTCACCGCAGACGCGGCCTGCACTTCTGCCAGTCCGTCATACCCAATAGCCGTCAGGAAAAATCCAAATGCAGAAGTCAATATCCCCTGTGCCAGCTTTTCGGACACGGATTTTGCGGAAAACAGCACACCCTGTACACGGACACCGGTCTTCCATTCCCCGTACTCTATGGTGTCTCCTGTCATGGCATTGACCAGGCCCATAATAAAGGCAAACCCAATACCACGGGCAAGAGCAGTCCCCAGAAGAATACTGATATTATGATTCGGAGCCGCACAGAATACGATCTGCGCACCCAGGCACAGTACAGTACCCATGAATGCCAGGTTCCGTTTTGACACTTTGTGTAGAAAGCTCGGAAGCACTATCATAACTATTACCCCCGGCAGATTGGATAAGGTCACGTAGGTACCCATCAGCGCCAGATTGCCCACTACATTCTGCAGATAATATACAGAGATAGAAAGATTAAACATGAGCTGAAGGGAACAGCAGATCTGTATCACCACTGTCATCAGCCAGTATTTATTGCGGAACGCTACTTTCACACTCTGAAGGATATTTTCCGGCTGAGCTTCATTGTCAATGCGCTCTTTTACAAAAAATGCATTCAGATACAGAAAAACAAGGCCTACAAGACCGAATACAAGACTGGCCTTTACCCACGCACCCTGGGATTTCTGACCGCCGAACAGATCCACCAGCGGCAGAATAGCGTTTGCCATGACCATCTGTGTGGCAGCGGCAAAAAGCATCTTGTAGCAGAGCATCTGGGAACGGGATACAGAATCATCTGTGGCATAGGATGCCAGCGTATTATGAGCCAGTCCCACAAAAGTATACATAACCGTATTGAACAGGTTATAGGTCACAAACGCAAACAATACCCGCACCGCAATACTGGTATCCGGAACCAGGAAAACCAGCACGCTGGTAACAACAAGGGGTATACTCCATTTCATCAGAATAGGAATGCAGTGCCCTCCTTTTCCTTTATGCGTGTCGATCCATTGACCCGCGATCAGATCTGAAATCCCGTCAAAAATCTTAGAAGCCAGAATAACAGACCCGATGATCGCCGCATTCATACCGATAACGTCTGTGTAAAAATAAAGCACATAAGAGCTGAACAAGGTATACATGGCGTTCAGTCCAATATCCCCGGAGCCGTACAACACTTTTTCAAAAATACTGATCTTTTTAGACATCTTTTGTCCCTCCTTACTTCCCTAATCTTTTATCTATTCAGGCAATACTGTATGAACTCATGGGCCAGATTGCACATCTTTTCTGTCCAGAACTCAGCGCCGCCGTGGTCTGCACCCTCCAGCAGATATAAGCGGACATCCTTGCCGCATGCTTTCATTTTCTCAAAAAGCTGTACGCTCTGGTATGTATTCACTGTCCTGTCCTTGGTTCCGTGTACGATCATGGTGGGGGCCATTTCAAGCTCTGGTGTAATATAACACTCCACAGAGCCTTTTTGGCAAAGTTCAGGGTGCTCTTTAAGATTTACCTTTCCCATGAGCATTCCTTCCGGGCTGTCTTCCAAATGGTGATTCACCGTGGATGGATACCCATCCTCATACATCATACTGATGGAACCGTAATAATTTAGTATACCCTTCACATCTGCTGAAACTCCCGGAAAAAGACTTTCGTCCAGTTCCCCGCCGTCCTTGACAATTCCGCAGAACATAGATGTATGTCCACCTGAGGAATCCCCGCCGACTATGATCGCATCTGCATCCACATGATAATCCGAAGCATGGCTCCTCATATACCGTATGGCATTTCTTGCATCCTGAACCTGTGCAGGAAACGGGGCAATACCGGAATGGCGGTACTGTACAACAGCTATCACATAACCCTTCTTTGCCAGCCCGGACAGCATAGGGCACTGCATCCACACATCCTGTTCCATCCAGGCAGATCCCTGGACAAATACCATACAAGGGTATCTTTTATCCGGCTCATTTCTGGTAAAGGGAACCAGGATCTGCAGGTGCAGAGGCACATTGCTGACTCTGGCATATTCCACGTCGTGTAGATAACGAACGCCCACCTCGTCTCCTGTTGTCTTTTGCATCACTGCTCCCGGTACCTGCTCTGTATATCCGGGATACTCCTCATAAGTCCATGATTTGATTTCCATTTTGACACCTCCGTCTTTTCTTATCGAAAAGTCTAACATATATTTTGCCCATAATCTCCCGCTCAACAATCCAGTTTTATCATGTATGGCGTTTATCTTTTCTGCATCAACAGCTTACCCAGCCTTTTTAACAGCAATAAATCCATATAAATAAAGCATATAAACAGGATTATTTTCCCAAAATAAAAGGACCGGGAAATTTCCAGTCCTTTTATCTCTTATTTATACATATTAACCTGATTTCATGCGGTTCTAAAAGTGCAGAAAAATCAAGTCTGCCCGTATCCATGACCTGAAACCGTCCGTACTGGTACCTGGGCACTGCCAGCCTCTCCAAATACTCCCTCTGACGCTCTGTAAACTCCTTGGGTGCTCCCAGGCTCATCCACAGATCATAGCTGCTCCCGTATTCCCGGTTCACCACATAGCTTTCCATATCATAACTGCCCTCTTCCAGTCTCTGCAGATGGATCCGGAAACTAAGCCCTCCCTCATCACGGAAACTGTAATATCTGTCAAAGGTCCTCTGTTCTTCCTCAGGAATCTGGGAGGTGATCCGCGTCTGTTTGTCATAGTGACAGTAATGATACAACAGGATCCGAATGCGGCGGCAGTCCCTGGAACGGGTAACGGTATAACCGCTTCCTGATTCCACCAGGATCTCTTCCAGCCCGTTGAGCATACTATATGCCTGATAACCCGCCTTGGGAAGATTCTGGTAGGTTATAAGGCCGTATCCTCCATGAAAAACGTTTGGGTTTGCAAATAGCTTCTCAGAATAATCTGTGAGATAATTAAAGGCCAGTGCCTTCACAGACCCTGCATTTTCCAGCACATTCTTGACAATAAACGCAGCTTTAAAGCATGTGTCATTTCCCAGGTCTCTCTGCCATATGGTAGAATTCCAACTGTTGATCACAATAGGCAGCCCCGCGCCTCCATTTTCATCCAGGATCTGACGAACCGCTTTTATCTCTTTTGACAGAATATCCGGGTCCTCACTGACCGGTATCGGCTCCCTGCTTTCATTTCCCTCCTGTGAAGAGATCCTGATTTCTGTCTCTCCTTTATCAATCCCTCTGTAATCACTGTGAAAACATTGGAAACTGAATTCATTCGGCATACAGTCATGTTCCGCACAGAATTTCACAAAATCCCGGAGCGTACTGTCACCCGGCAGTGTGACTGCCCCTGTATCCAGCCCAAAGGCGGAGATGCAGGCATCCGGCAGGATACGCCGGATGGCTCTGGCTGTACTGCAGTAATAATCCAGATATTCCCTTTCAGAAAACACGCCGTAAAAGGAATACACCGCAGGAGATGGGGAAAACCTCCACTCTTTGACCTCCAAAATCCCATAACGCTCTATCAGATGCCGCATAAACCCCTCTATCAAAAACACCCATCTCTCCTGATCAAAAGGCAGATTAATACATGACGTCCCGAAAATATTTTTGATATGGGAAACCAGCTTTTTCGGTGTATAGCCAAGCTCAATCCATGGTTTTATACCTATGGCTATCTCAAAATCAAAAATCATATCAATATAAGTAAAGTTCAGATACGGAGTCCCATCCGGCTTCTCGTGATAGACATCCATACTGTCATCCAGTATTCCATGGGTGAACAGATAGCAAAATCCTATCTCTTCCCTGGCCCTGCGCACCGCACTGCGGACAGGTTCCAGCATAAGATCCCTGGCCCAGCCCACACTGGCAGCCTCCCTGTGACAGAGGACACAGGGCGTATTTCCTTTTCTCACATCAATCTCTAACTGCATGGGCTCCTCGATCCGCTTATTTAGCGGCTGCAGCTCTCCCGCATACTGAATATGCCGAAACAGACTAATATAGGACACCTCATCCGCAGCTTCCTGCTGTTCTCCCCCTTTTGCAGTTTCAGAACTTTTTTTTCTGAATACTCCCGGCGTACATCCATACTGCCGCTTGAATCCCTCGATCATTGTATTCGTGTTGGAAAAACCGCAGGCCAGAGCCACATCCGTTATGGAAACGGAGGACTGTAACAGCATATACGCCGCTTTGCTCAAACGCAGGTTTCTCAGATAATCTGAAAAGGCCATACCTGTCAGTCTCTGAAATTCTCTGGATAAATGGCTCTGGGAAAGATAAAAATGAGAGGCCAGTTCCTGCAGTGACATCTCTTCCGCATAATGTTTTCCAATATAGAGCAGAACTTCTCTCATACGCTCTGTCCCTGCCCCGCCCCGTGTCCCTTTTTCTTCCTTCCTCTCAAACTGCTGCTTTAAAATACCCAGAAGCCCGAACAGCTCGCTTAAGATATATAGGCGCCGCTCCCCCTGACTCTGCCTGTGATCCCTGAAGATCAGAGCCAGTTTCACCCGAAGAAGCCCAAACCACTCCTCCTGTTCCGGCTGCAGGTTGCTGATACACCGAACACTCCCCACCTGTGCCTGCAGCATAACTTCCAGGGAAATATATACCGATAACGTATGGCTGCCGGCTTCCCGGTACAGTTCGTGATGCTGAAAGCTGTTAAAAACCACAAGCGCTTCCGGCCCCATCACAAAATTCTCTCCTTCTGTCATCACAGCCACTCTGCCTGACAGCACATACAGGATTTCCACCTCTTCATGGAAATGTGGTGTTCCTAAATCACAGTCCAGTTCAAAACGAATTTCATTCATTTATGTTGTCTCCTGATTCCTTTTCCTGCCGCACCGCCAAAACTTAAAGCGCAATGCTCAGGTGTAGGTCCTTTTTCCCTTTTACATTAAACACGATCCTCCACTGGATCTCTTCCACTTTTTTAAAATGGAGAGATGAATATACTGTGCTTGTCTCTTTACATCTGCCGGCCTGTGAGTCCATTGCAGGACCCTCCATACCACCAATGACTGAGACACTCATTGCTGACGCATTTATTATTTCCTCTCCACATTTTTTTGGTGCATCACTTTGGGATGTATCCTGAATGTAAAAATCCCTGCCTGCAATTTCAGGTGATACTCTATAAGTAAGCATCTGCATATTATCAGGCAATATCATTTCCTCCCTGTCCGGGAACATATGTCCTGAGTTTTCAGGCAATTTTCCGAATTCGCATCCGCAAATCTCCAACCTGTATTTTTCATGCGTCACCGGATGAGTGAAACTTATCTTTTTTCCGGCATCTCCAACTTTTGTGATAAAGTGGTCTGCGGTATATGGCATTGGTTCTGACTGAAAGATAAGGTCAAGAGTGTGAATCTCTGTCTGCCGCTCTGCCTCCCATAGATAAAAGCAGCGAACAAATTTCCATACCCCATCTCTGTCACAGCCATAGTGGTTCATAAAAAATTCTGCCTCCTGGTCAATCCCTCCTCTTTCATCTGTAAATGGATGCCAGCCAACTGCATACATATTCTTCCACTTCAAACTGCTTCCATTTACTTTACATTTCACTTTAAATCTTTCCAAAAAGGGATTCTCTCTTTCCAGTTCATCCATCTCTTCATTTGTCAAGTAAGACGTCCTTCGCTCAAAATTCCATTTTTTAAAATATTGTTCCGCATCGTCCCGTGGGATGGAAAGACAGATATCCATAACCATTCCTTCCGGAAAAACATACAGGGACGCTGCAGATCCCTTCTGGCCTTCCCAAACAAAATCTTTGTTCAATTTTATTTCTTTCCCCGGCTGCCCTGATCTTCTGTTTCTTGAAATACTGTCATCAAAATATACTTCCATAATTCTCCTGATTCCATCGGCTTCACTCTCAGCACGACTCTCCCATTACTTTTCCAGATTTATAAGCTCTAATATCTATATCTATCATACATGCGCGGAATAAAGAATGCAAAGACCTTTTTCAAAAACCATATGAACCGTTTTACACCAATATACAAAAAGGGAAATATACTCCCAATAATCTCAAAAGTATATTTCCCTGGAATTCCATAAATATTTTTTAATTGCTTTTTTTACTTTTAATTGTTTTACTGCTTTTAATTTCCCTCAATCACTCTTGATCACACCTGACGGTTCTTAAATCCCCTATGCCGCATCATGTTATTTAACATCTCATTATTTAAAGAACTTCTCGGCCGCCTGGATCAGATAATAAGTATCCTTGACCCCGGCTGTCTCATAAGGAGAATGCATGGCAAGCTGCGGAAGGCCGATATCCACTGCGTTCAGCGCCACTTTTGTATTGGAGATGTTCCCCAGTGTGGAGCCTCCCAGCATGTCGGAACGGTTTGTGAAGGTCTGGAAAGGCACACCAGCCTCTCTGCATAAGTCCTTGAAGACCGCGGCTGAAACACCGTCTGTACAGTATTTCTGATTTGCGCTGTGTTTGATGACAATACCCTCGTTCATATATGGACGGTTCACCGGATCCGCCACTTCCTTGTGATTGGGATGGACTGCATGGGCATTGTCAGCGGAGAGCATAAAGCTCTTTGCAAGTGCTCTCAGATATTCCTCATAGGACAGACCCAGGCACTCATTTATACGTACCAGTGTGTCATACAGGAAAGTGGAAGCCGCACCCTGTTTTGTTCCGCTTCCCACTTCCTCATTGTCAAGCACACAGTGAACTGCCGCGTACTCTTTTTTCTCTCCCTTTAAAAATCCCTGAAGAGAGGAGAACGCGCACTGCAGATCATCCAGACGTGATGAGGAGACAAATTCCTCATTGGCTCCCCAGATACTGCCCTTTACACGGTTGTACAGGAAAATGTCATGTCCCAGAATGTCCTCTTCCTTCACACCTGCGGCCTCTGCTATTGACTTCATAAAAGTATCTTTTGATGAGATATCACCATACAGAGGAAGCATATCCACCTGGGCATTATATTTATACCCGTCATTGACTTCTCTGTTCATGTGTATCGCCAGATTGGGGATCATCAAAAGGTCTCTGTCCACATCCACAAATTTTGTAACAAAGGCATCCCCCTCTTTCACAATAACTCTTCCCGCTACAGACAGCGGACGGTCAAACCACGGTGCGCAGAGCATTCCGCCGTAGCGCTCCACATTCAGTTTCACATACTTTTTGTCTACTTCCATCTCCGGGTTTTCTTTGATCTTAAAAGTAGGCGAATCGCTGTGGCTGGCCATGATGCGGTATCCCAAAGCTCCTGTCTCAGGTATGGTAAATGCCACGATGGAGGAGTCATTTCTGGTGACAAAGTATTTACCCCCATTTACGATTTCCCATTTATCTTCCTCTCTCAGCTGGGCAAATCCTTCTGCCAAAAGAATGTCCTTCATATTTTTGATGGCGTGAAAGCAGCTTGGGCTTTTTTCAATAAACGCCAGAAGCTGTTCTGCTGTCTCTCTGTACATAAAATTTTCCTCCTTAAATGCTGCCCTATACCCGGGCTTATTATCTTCTATTGTACCTGTCCCGCCGGGTTCTGCCAACAGGAATTTTCATACAACAAACGCCCGGCTGCCCTCAGGCAGCCAGACGCTCTTTCTGCAGTGGTATGAGTTGCCGCACACCCCTGCCCTTATTTATGCCTGCCCCTTTGCTTTGGAACGTTTTGCGATCTGAGGCATAATGAATCCCAGTCCGATCAGTACGAAGGGAGTCACAATGTTCAGCACAAACTGGAAGGTATCCTCAGAGTAAATGCCCAGAATACACGCAAACGCGGTAAACAGGAAGCACCATGCTCCCAGGATCACACCCAGAGTCCTGTTCTTCACAAAACGGTACTGTGCCGGGAACTTCTCCCCTGCTTTCTTCAGGGCAATGTATGCCACAAATACCCACAGATAACGAAGAGGCATACAAACAGAGTTCACCTTTACCAGCCAGCGCACCAGGGTATCCACACTTCCGATACCGATGGCCGGAACAATGATCAAAATGGATACAATGATCATGACCAGCTTGTGGCCGTTTGTATATGTGCCGTGCTTATTCTGCTTGAACATGGATGCAGGGATGTAATTGTCATCCGCATTGTCAAGCAGCATACGAAGAGGCGCGTCGATGGAGATGATCATAACTGTAAACTGTCCGATCAGATTACAGATCGCATAGACCACCACAAAGAAGTTGCCCAGTCCGTAATACTCTCCCAGTGTCTGGAATGCATAGTATGCACCGTTTGTCATAAGGTCTTCCGGAATGTTGTTGGAGTCAAACATCATACCCATGGCAATGGTTCCCAGCATAGCACAGACAGCAACCATGATAGCCAGGGCGATCATACCCTTCGAGAAATCCTTGGCAGGATTCTTAGTCTTATTAACATACGGAGAAATCTTCTCACATCCGCCCACCGCAAACACCAGGATGGACAGGTTTAATAAGAACTTCGCGTCAAAGGACGGCATAAAGGTCTTCACAGACCAATCTATATCCAGTACATTTGCATGAGTGATCGCAGGAGCTGCCAGCATCATGACCACAAACAGCAGGGACATGATAAACATAGTGGAACCCGCCAGTGTGGAGAGCTTTTTCAGCACATTGATCCCTTTGGATGCTACCCAAACGGCAAACAGGAATAATACCAGACATAAAACCTGCAGCACTCTTGTGTTCATGGAGCTGATCCGGTTGTCCCTGAAGATTGCCCAGCTTGCTGCAATAAAGGAAGCACTTGGCTTCTGGGAAATATAAGGCATGTGGACGATCCAGTATGTCCACCCGGCCATGTAAGCCATTCTCGGGCTTATGGTCTCCAGGATCCAGGAGCTGACACCGCCGCCCGCATCCTTGAACGCACTGCCCAGTTCACCTACCATCAGTGCATATGGCACAAAGTAAATGGCAAATATGATCACCCAGGATATGATTGCCTTTAATCCGCCGTATTCAGAGAATCCATTGATCACATTACCGAATCCCCATACAGTGGAAAATGCCATAAATGCAAGGCTGTACCACAAGATTTTCTTTTCACTTTCTTGTTGTTTCATTTTCTACCTCTCCTTGATTTTTTCTCCCGGATTTTATCAGTCTCACCGGGAATCGCCAGCCTGTTCAAGGTACCAAAACAACTGTCTAAATATCGTCAAAATTCGCCTTTTTTGCAATTATCAGTGCCAATTCCTGCAATTCCCATGGCTACTTTTTCCGGTGTAATGGGCATCTCAGAAACCCTCACCCCTGTGGCGTTACAGACTGCCGCCGCGATAGCGGGACAGGGGGTGTCAATTACGATCTCACCGATGGATTTGGCGCCAAAGGGATGGCTTCCTTCAAAACTGCTCTCAAAATCCACGCGGATCTTCCCCACATCGAGACGTGTGGGAATCTTGTACTGCATCAGGGAGTTGTTCAGCATCTGTCCCCGTTCACTGTATTGGATGTCCTCAAAGAGAGCCATACCGATACCCTGGGCGATCCCGCCTTCTGTCTGTACTCTGGCAAGGTTGGGATTGATCGGTGTGCCGCAGTCCACAACTGCCACGTAATCGATCATTTCCACAGCTCCTGTCTCCCTGTCCACTTCCACTTCTGCCATACCTACCATAAACGGCGGCGGGGAGATGGGTGAGGAGGCATTCTCTGTCACCTGAAGGGAGTCATTGTTTCCGAAGGTTCCCCGGATACCGATCTCTTCCAGGCTGACTGCTGCGCTTCCGTCTTTTCTGCACACTTTGCTGCCGTCAAATTCTGTGTCCTCTTTGGGTGTCTCCAGCATTTCAGCACCCAGATTCCAGATACGCTCCCTGAGATTTTCACAGGCCTTCACCACTGCTTTTCCGGCAATATATGTGGTAGCTGATGCGTAAGAACCGGAATCATAGGGGGATATATCTGTATCCACCCCAAACACTACGATATTGTCAAGCTCTGTTAAAAGGGTATCGGCAGCCATCTGGGAGAGCACTGTATCACATCCGGTTCCCATATCCGTAGCACCCAGACTCAGGGTATAGGAGCCGTCCTCATTGAGCTTCACAGAGGCCCCTCCCACATCAACGCCTGCGATAGAAGAACCCTGCATAGCCATGGCTACACCCACACCGCGCACTTTGCCGTTTTCCATGACACGGCACGGGTATTTATCATTCCAACCGAACATCTCTTTTGCCCTTGCCATGCAGCGATCCAGAGCACAGCTTGTAACCTCTGTGCCACCGTCATATCCGATGAATCTGCCACCCTCTTTTGTCATATTTTTCTCACGCAGGACCACTGGGTCCATATGCAGCTTTTCCGCCAGTTCATTAACGGCTGATTCCACTGCGAAAATACCCTGGGTAGCCCCGTATCCTCTGTAAGCGCCGGCTGACATCTGGTTGGTGTAGACAACGTCATACACAAAACGGTACGCCTCCGTATTCCTGTAAAGGGCAATGGATTTGTGCCCGGAAAGGCCCACTGTGGTGGGTCCATGCTCACCAAAGGCACCTGTATTTGACAGTGTATAGACATCTATGGCCCTGATCGTTCCCTCCCTGTCTGCTCCAATGCGGACCTTCAGTTCCATCTCATGCCGGGGAGAGGAACATATCTGGGATTCGTAGCGGGAAAATATCATTTTCGCCGGCTTTCCTGATTTCACTGTCACGATCGCCGGATACACCTCAGACACCAGTGTCTGCTTCGCGCCGAACCCACCGCCGATACGCGGCTTGATCACCCGGACTTTAGAGGCCCCGATCCCAAGTGCCCGTCCCAGGATCCTTCTCACATGGAAGGGAACCTGAGTAGAAGACACTATATTCAGTCTTCCGAAATGATCCATATAGGTATAGCTGCGGAATGTCTCCATCATGGCCTGCTGATTGGCCTTTGTATGGTATGTCCGTTCCACCACACAGTCACAGTCCGCCAGGATCTTGTCCACATCCCCGTCACCTTCCTCGGCGTGGGCACAGAGATTCCGTTTGTTGTCAGCGCCCACAGGGAATCGTGACTCCCAGTTGTCTTCCGGGTGGATACAAATCTCATTGTCCTTAGCCTCATGGAAATCCAGAACCGGCTCCAGCACCTTATATTTCACCTTGATGATCTTCAGTGCCCTGTCCACAGCCTTTTCCGTCTCCCCTGCAACAATGGCAGCGGCATCTCCTACAAAACGCACTCTTCTGTCAAGGATCAGCCTGTCATAAGGGCTGAATTCCGGATATGTCTGACCCGCCATGGTGAATCTGTCCTGAGGCACATCCTTGTAAGTGAGGATACATGCTATCCCCGGAACCTTCATGGCATTTTCCGTTTTGATCTCCTCGATCCACGCGTGGGCATGGGGACTGCGCAGGACTTTTACAATAAGGCAGTCCTTGGGTGCCAGATCATCCGTATACACCGGCTGACCGGTCACAAGAGCCATGGCATCCTTTTTTCTCACCGGTTTGTTTACATAACTCATCTGTCACTGCCCCCTTCCCTCTGTTCCTTCTTATATTTCAAAAACTCCAGGATACTCCTTGTCTGCCCCATAAACCCGGAACACCTGCAGAGGTTTCCGGCCAGATACTCGCCGATCTCCTCCTCTGTAGGTTCCTCTGTCTCCTCCAGCATGGCAAAGACATTCATGATAAAACCCGGATTGCAAAAGCCGCACTGCTCTGCTCCCTGGTCTGCCAGAAAAGAACCGAACTCCTCCGCTTCCTTCTGCATTCCCTCTAGTGTTACGATCTCACACCCGTCTGCGCGGACTGCCAGCATACTGCAGGAAAGCACAGGCTTTTTGTCCATCAGGACAGTACAGAGACCACAGTTTGCAGTCTCACATCCCCGCTTCACACTGTAGCAGCCCTTTTCCCGCAGAAGGTCCAGGAGCATCAGATCCGGTGCTACCTCCGCCTGGATTTTCCTGCCGTTTAAAGTAAATTTAATTTCCATTTTCAATACCTCCTGCCTCTAACAGCGCCCTTTTTGTCAGGACACGGACCAGATGGGTTCTGTACTCTTTGGAAGCCCGCATATTGCTTCCTGTGGTGATACTCTCAGCCGCCTTTTCCGCCAGCCGCTCAGCCTGGCTTTTCCACTCCTCGGCATCCATGTTTTTCTTATTGACAGGGGTGTCTGTCTTCTCTTTCAAAAGCACCGCTCTGCCGGGTCTTGCTCCGATGGAAAGCCGCATACCTTCCTCGTCAAGACATACCGCACAAGCCAGTACAGGAAAATCTGTTTTTGTATTCCTCTGACTCAGATACACGGACTTCTGGGGATGCTTCTTAATGATGATGTTCACCAGAATATCCCTGTCCGCTTTTCTCTCTGCAAACTCTTCCATGGAAATCCTGCCGCCTTTGTACAGCTCCACATAGGAGTCCAGTGCCAGAAACATAGTGAGCACATCAGAAAATCCAAATCTGCCGTAAATACTGCCGCCGGCAGTGGCACAGTTTCTGAACTGCACCCCCACGATGTGCCGCAGGCTCTCCCGCATGGCGCCGCCCGTATAGGTGTTTATCCCCGGGTGGGTTTCCAGCGTCCGCAGGGAGGTCATACAGCCAATCACAAATTCCTCCTCTGTCTCTGTAATCCTATCCAGTCCCAGCCCGGACAGATCAATGGCGGTCCCCACACTCCGGTTCATCATCTTCATCCAGACCATTCCCCCAAGCACGCGGGAGGATTTTTTCTGGTTCAGCTCATAGGCTTCCTCCAGACTGTTCACCTTCACATACTCTTTAATCTTCAGCATAATCCATTCCTCTCCGTTTTTTGTCAGCCCGCCGCTTTTTCAGGCAGACATCACTAAAAAACACTGCTGATGCAGTGCTCCCAAAAGTCATTCTATCGCTTTCTTTGAGGGAATTATAACATAGGCCATTTGAGAGGCGCAAGCTGTTTTGCCGCTTCCGGGCAGGATTCATACAAATCCTTTAAATACTGATGACAAATTTCTGCTTTTTATTTATAATGAATAGATAATGTAAAATCCACCGACAGACAAAACGCCGGACAGAAAAGGCAGATGATACCAATGAAAAACAACTCTGACATACGGAATATCCTGATCATATCATTTTTATTTATGATCAGCATAATACCTCTGGGGATCCTGACGGATGCCTCCCAGGAAACTTTTGCCTGCGCCCCGCTTCCGGACAGGGATTACGCTTCTCCCAAACTGGAACTGGGATATGAAACATTGGAGAACATGGCAGATTATATGCTTGTGGAATCCGACATTTCGGAGTATCCCCTCTCCGTAAGCATTCCTGAGGGCAGTACGGCTGACAGTATCCTGGCTTCCTTTCTGGAGGCCTATGGACTGAATGAAGAAAACTTTTCTTTCTTCTACTACAACACATTTACACAAGAAACTTATCTTTACAACCCTGACACCCTTTTTACCGCGGCCAGTACAGTAAAGGTGCCCGTCAATATGCTCTACTATGACGCGGTCAACAGCGGAGAGCGGACTCTTGAGGACGGACTCCCCTACAATGCCTCAGCCACAGATACGGACGGTGATGGTTCCACGCCCTATGACTACCGTCCCGGCAGCCTGGTCCCCCTGTCCTATCTCATGGAGGAGAGCATCGTATTCAGTGACAATACCGCAAATAACATTATGATCCAAAACCTGGGAGGGGTTTTTGCTTACCGGAACATGATGCTGAAGTATTCAGATAATACTTACCCGGATGAGTTTTTTACAGGCAACAAACTGTGTGCCGGTTTTTCTTTTGATGTCATGAGTTATCTCTATTCCCATTCCTCTGCGTACGAACCGCTGCTGGAATACATGAAAGAAGCAGCACCCGGAACCTTCCTCCAGAAAAACATTGACCTGGACTTATTCCCGGTTGCGCACAAATACGGAGATTATGGCGGATGCCGCCATGACTATGGGATCATCTATACTCCGGCTCCGTTTCTGATCGGAGTCTTCACAGACCATGTGGCAGATGCCGAGGATCTCATTGCGGAGATCGGCGAGACATACCTCTGCTATACGCTGAGTGTTACGGAACCATCCTACATAAAAATATCCGAGGTTCCGTCCTCATAACGATTCAGCAGCCGGGCCGAACCCCATTGCCAAAGGCGGCTGAAGGTACTGAACCGTTACCCTTCATCATAATATATAGAGACGAAAGGATACTGAAAACATGAAACAGACAACTGACCTGGGCAGGGACAAGGTATGGCTGCTGGTCCTCAAACTGGCGGTTCCCTCCATGATCGCACAGTTCGTCACCGTACTTTACAGTATTATTGACAGGATGTTCATTGGAAACATTCCTAAGATTGGAGATCTGGCACTTGCGGGAGTCGGAATCTGTGGACCCATTGTCACACTTCTCACCTCCTTTGGAACCCTTATAGGGCTGGGAGGCTCTATTCTCATGTCCATGCGTCTGGGAGCCGGACGAAAAAAACAGGCTCAGTCCATACTGGCCCACAGTTTTGCTATGCTGGTGGTTTTCTCCGCTGCGCTGACACTGCTCTTTCTTCTGACGAAGAAGTATCTTCTGCTTTGGTTCGGAGCAAGTGCCGCAACCTTTGTATACGCGGACACCTATCTCACCATCTACACAGCGGGAACGTTTTTCGCCCTCATGGCCATTGGTCTGAACTATTTTATCACTTGTCAGGGATTTCCCGGTGTGGGAATGACAACTGTGCTGATCGGTGCTGTCACAAATATCATCCTGGACCCGGTCTTTATCTTCGGTCTGCATATGGATGTGGCAGGAGCTGCCATCGCCACTGTTATTGCACAGTTTGCATCCTGCGCCTTTGCCTTCTGCTTTCTCATAGGCAAAAAAGTTCCTATTCGGATAACAAGACTCCGAAAGCCCGCCTGGTCCCCCATGATCGTTAAGAGGATCCTGGTTCTGGGTGTTTCCCCGTTCCTGATCCTGGCTACTGACAGTGTCATCATTATTGTTCTGAACGCCATGCTGCAGAAGTACGGAGGCCCCGGTGAGGGGGATATGCTCATCACCTGTGCCACCATTGTCCAGAGCTATATGATGCTCATTACAGGTCCTATGCTGGGAATCTCCAGCGGAACACAGGCTATCCTCAGCTATAATTACGGCGCAAAAGCTGTGGACAGGGTTAAGAAGGCAGAAAAATATATTCTGCTGCTGTGCCTCTGTTTTACCACCGTGATGTTTATCCTCTCCAGGATCGTGCCCGGATACTTTATCAGGATCTTTACCAGTGAGCCGTCCCTGGTATCCCTGTCCACTTGGGGCATCCATGTATTTACACTGCTGATCATTCCCCTCAGCTTCCAGTATGTATTTGTGGATGGCTTTACAGCCCTGGGGCTTTCCAGGACCGCCCTGTTCTTATCCATGTTCCGAAAAGGGGATTATATGCTCTTTACAATTTTTCTGCCCATTTTTTTCGGAGCCAAAAGCGCGTTTTACGCCCAGCCCATCGCGGACGGGATCGCCTCTGTCATGGCGACTGCCGCATTCTTCCTATTTTTCCGCAAGCATCTGGAAAAGCGCCTCCGGCAATGAGCTTCTGCTTTGCCAAAATCTTTCGTTGACATTTTGCTGAAATACTTTAAAATATTAGAAAACAGGAAAGGGGATGTAACTGATGAGAAACAAGCTGAAATATTTTCTCCTGCTTCTGCTGTCAGTTCTGTGTCTGTCCATACTGGGCGCCTGCGGCAAGGACGACAGCGCTGCAGAGGAAGAGGCAGCACTGGATTCCGTATCTGCCTCCATGGACGGAACTGTGACAGCTTTTACCGGAAAAGAGATCAGTATTATTACTTCAGATAATGATAAGCTGACTTTTGATATGACAAAAGCGGAACTTGACTGCAAGAGCGGAATTATTCCCGGCAATGAGGTAACGCTGATCTATGTAGGTCCCCTGGATGGGACGGATACCAGCAAAGTCCGTCTTAGGAAGATCATCACAACGGATGATAATTCAGGCCTTCTGCCTACAGACGGGACAAAAGTGATTTCACCCAGCGGTGACGCGGATGGATTTCAATCCGGCAAGGCCGGTTATGATGAGCCGGATTCCGGCGTCAAGGTAGAGGAAAAGACAGAGACCGTTACAGTAAAAAGCCCTGTAAACGTAAGGGCTGACGCGGCAAGCCAGGCCCAGGTCCTGGGAGTTCTCCAGGGCGGCACCACTGTTACGCGGACCGGTATCTGCGACAACGGATGGCATAGGATCGTCTATGAAGGGGAGACAGGGTATGTGTGGGGAGATTATCTCTCTGACTGAGCATAATGAAACAGACCGGGAAGAATCATGTTCTCCCCGGTCTGTTTTCTTCTATTCTTTATTTTCTGCAAATAAGCCGGTTGATCTGGGCACCCATGTAACCTCCCCCGAAACCGTTGTCTATATTTACCACAGAGATCCCTTCCGCACAGGAATTCAGCATCGTAAGAAGCGCTGAGAGTCCGCCGAAATTAGCCCCATATCCTATGGAGGTGGGCACTGCGATGACTGGGACTTCCACCAGTCCGGCAACCACGCCGGCCAGAGCGCCCTCCATTCCTGCCACAGCCACAATGGCGTTGGCATGACGGAGGCGTTCCTGTTGTGAGAGGAGGCGATGGATCCCCGCTACCCCTACATCGTAGATACGCTCCACATTGGCGCCGAAATATTCTGCTGTCCTGGCTGCCTCCTCGGCAACGGGGATATCGGACGTGCCGCCTGTGCAGACAGCTACGCACCCCTCTTTTGCAGCATCCTCTTTCTCAATGACAAGTATATGGGAAAGAGGGTCGTACTGCACCTGGGGAAGTACCTCCTTCACAGCCAGATACTGGTCCTCTCTGGCTCTTGTACCCAGGACACAGCCATCCTGCTGGTAAAAATGCTGGTAGATGCCAATCAAATGATCTGTGGCTTTACCGGAACAGAACACAACCTCGCCGAACCCGGAACGGATCTTGCGGTGATGGTCCAGTTTTGCATAGCCCAGATCCTCGTAAGGAATCTTCTCCAGCATATGCTCCGCGGTTTCCAGCGGCATCTCTCCGCTTTTCACCTGAAGCAGTATATCTTGAATGTTCATACTTATTCCCTCTTTATAAGATTTCAATGCCGGCTTTGCTGCAGGCAGTCAGGGTCGCTTCGTCCCAAATGGAGGACTGTACCTCTCCCACATGCACTTTCTGCAGAAGGAGCATACAAACTCTGGACTGACCAATGCCGCCGCCGATGGTCAGGGGCAGTTCGTTGTTTAAAAGCATTCTGTGGAACGTCAGGTTCCTGCGCTCATTGCAGCCGGCTTTTTCAAGCTGTTCGCTGAGTGTTTGAGCATCCACCCGGATTCCCATGGAGGAGATTTCCATGGCGCACTGCAGCGGCTCATGCCAGAATAAAAGGTCTCCGTTTAACTTCCAGTCATCATAGTCCGGCGCACGTCCGTCGTGCTTTTCTCCTGATTTCAGCAGATCACCTATCTGCATGATGAATATAGTCTTCTTCTCCTTGGCGTAGGCGCTCTCCCTCTCCTTGGGAGTCATATCAGGATACATATCCTCCAGTTCCTGGGAAGTGATGAAGGATACCTCACGGCACAGCTCTGTGTCCAGATTTTCATAGTGGTATTTCACCTCTTCCAGAGCGTTGCAGATGGAATTCACGATCCTGGTCACTGTATCCTTCAGGTAATCCAGATTTCTGTCCTCTGCCGTGATGATTTTTTCCCAGTCCCACTGGTCCACATACGCAGAATGCAGATTGTCAAGCTCCTCATCTCTGCGGATGGCGTTCATATCGCATAAGATTCCTTTTCCCACGTGGAAATCATAGCGGTAAAGAGCCATACGTTTCCATTTTGCCAGGGAATGTACTACCTGTGCATTCATATTTGCATCCGGGATATCAAATGTTACAGGGCGCTCCACACCGTTCAAATCATCATTCAGGCCGGAAGCCGGATCTACAAAAACCGGCGCTGTCACTCTTTTCAGATTCAAAGCCAAACATAGTTTCTTCTGCATCAGATTCTTGATGATACCAATCGCTTCCTGTGTCTCATAGCTGGATAAGCATGAATGATAGTTCTCTGGTATTATTACTTTTCCCATGTTTCTTTCCTCCCGTTTTTATGTTCTATGGAATAACAACTGTTTTTTATTTTATTATAAAAAAGCAGTGTTGTAAATAGTCAATTCCCCTGATCAACCCTCTTGATCCGCTTCCTGTAAGCGGCTGTAAGGATCACCATAGCCCCCAGCCAGGCACCTGTTTCCGCAAAATAGATGCCCTCTTTTCCTATTAAAAGGGGCAGAAGCAGAGCAATGAGTATCCTCATGACCAGCTCTGCGATCCCGGAACACATGGGTATAAGGGTATCACCCATGCCCTGCAGCGCAGAGCGGTATATATGGAGCAGATAGAGAATGATCAGTGTTGCCCCCATGACCGCCAGATAATTATATGCGATAGCCAGCACTTCTGATGCATTGGACGCCTCTGAGGAGATAAATATTTTCAGGATGCTGCGCCCGAAAACAAGGAGGACAGCACCGATGACCACAGCGATCCCTATGGATATTTTAGCTGAGGCGCGGACGCCCTCCTTAATCCTGCCGTATTCCCCAGCTCCCAGATTCTGTCCCACAAAAGAAGATGTGGCATACCCGAAGGAGACTGCCGCCAGCTCCAGAAGTCCGTACAGTTTGTTGGTTGCCGTAAAGCCTGCCACGTACAAAAGGCCGAAACCATTGATCACATATTGGATCACGATGCCCCCGAATCCTATGATCACATTCTGAAATGCCACCGGAATCCCAAGACCCAGCAGATGACCTGCCATCTCCCAGTCCCATTTCCAATCTGTTTTTTCTATGTGCCAGATGCCGTATTTTTTAAGCTGGATAAAACAGATCGTGCCAGAACACACCTGAGCCAGCACAGTTCCCAGCGCGGCTCCCTCCACGCCCCAGTGGAATACCAGCACAAATATAAGATCCAGGATAATATTTACGGCAGACGCACCGATCATGGCACGAAGGGGCGTCTGGCTGTCACCCATGGCCCGAAGGATACCGGAACAGATATTGTAAAGCGCCGTAGCCGCCAGTCCGAACATAAGGATCAGCAGATAATTGTAGGCTGGCTCCCGGATATTGTCCGGAACGCGAAGAAGCCCCAGCAGCGCTGACAGATTGCTGATAAAGAGAGCCATGATCAGGACTGTGATCAGACTCCCTGTCCACACGGACATTGCCACTGCCTTTTTCAGGCGCTTTTCGTCCTTTGCCCCGAAACATTGGGAAATAAGTACGGAAAATCCCTGTGCCACACCTGTGATCCCGCCCATGGCCGTAAAACTCAGCCAGTCTGAGGTCCCCAGCGCGGCAAGAGCCTCCACGCCTACGCCCCGTCCTACAATAACACTGTCCATTACGGTATATAGCTGCTGGAATACATTTCCCAGCATCAGGGGAAGGGCAAAGGAAACGATAATACCTGCCGGCTTCCCGCTTGTCATATCTCTTGTCTTTTGTCTCATCACATTCTCCCCTTACTTGACTTATCCAGCCTGCTTCCCTGTCTTCCAAAACGCTTTTGGCAGCCCTCTTCTTTCTGCTCACAGCGCGGCAAAAAAACACAGCCTGCAGAGATGTATTATATCACTTTTGCAGGCTGTGCGGTAGACATTATTCGATTCTATTTTTCATTCTATTTTCCAAGGCGGATCACATTCCAGGATGCTTTTTTCAGCACACTGGTGACAATGCCTCCGTCCAGTTTGCTGCGGTCATCCGCATTTGCCGGAGCGACTTTTTCCATTCCCAGGCCGTTTACTGCTTTCAGGTCCTCATTTTCCAGAACAATATGCTCCAGAATGCGGTATCCCTCAAAGCTTCTCACATCTGTAGCCAGTTCCACATCCTCTTCCAGATTACGGTTCACAGCAAAGATGGCCACTTCATCTGCCTCTTCATTGTAGACAGCAACGGATTCCACGTCCGTGATCTCATCATGTTTTGCTGTGGCATGTTTCGTGCTGTTCATAACAGGCAGAAGTGCCACACCGCGTCCGTATTTGGAAGCGTGCATGAACGGATAGAAAATGGTCTGTTTCCATGCACCGCCTGCGGCATCTGTCATAATGGGAGCGATAACATTTACGAGCTGCGCAAGGCATGCCATCTTCACACGGTCCGCGTGTCTGATCAATGTGATGAGCATCAGTCCTACCAAAAGCGCATCCTCAAAGTTATAGATATCCTCCAGCATAGGCGGAGCCACCTGCCACGGGTGGTTCTCTGTGATATCATCATCCGCGGCGTTTGAGTGGAACCATACGTTCCATTCGTCAAAGCTCAAATTCATGACTTTTTTGCTGCGTTTCTTAGCTTTTACATAGTCACAGGTGGAAATGATGGTGCGGATGAAATCATCCATATCATCAGACTGTGCCAGATAATCATTGCTGTCGTCATCTCTGTTTCCGTAATACTGATGCATGGAAATATAATCCACGTAGTCATATGTATGGGACAGGGTAACTGCCTCCCAGTCAGGGAAGGTAGGCATGTCACGATTGGAGCTTCCGCAGGAAACAAGCTCGATGGAGGGGTCAATAAGACGCATTGCCTTTGCAGTCTCCTCAGCCAGACGTCCGTACTCTTCCATGGTCTTGTGCCCGATCTGCCACGGTCCGTCCATCTCATTGCCCAGGCACCATACCTTGATGTTGTGCGGGTCCTTTACACCGTGGCTGATACGCATGTCACTGTATTTTGTTCCTGACGGATGGTTGCAGTATTCCAGCAGGTTACAGGCATCGGAAATGCCCCTTGTGCCCAGGTTCACTGCCATCATCACCTCAGAGTTTGCCTGTTTTGCCCATTTTGAAAATTCATTAAGGCCAACTTCATTTTTCTCCAGGCTTCTCCAGGCCAGTTCCAGGCGGTGGGGACGTTCTGCCACCGGACCTACGGAATCTTCCCAGTAGAAATTAGAAACAAAGTTTCCACCCGGATAGCGGATAATGGGCACATCCAGCTCTTTTACAAGCTGTAACACGTCCTGACGGAACCCATCCTTGTCCGCTGCCGGATGTCCTGGCTGATAGATGCCTTCGTACACGGCACGTCCCAGATGCTCAATGAAAGAACCATAAATTCTCTTGTCTACAGGTGCGATACGAAATTCCTTATCAAGCACCATCTTTGCACGTCTGCTCATAAAATTAAATCCTCCTAAAATCAGTCATGTACTTATGGGATAACTATATCACTTGTATGCTGTTCAGTAAACTTGTTGTTTCTGCTCCATCACTCTTTTACGGCACCGGCTGTCATACCTTCGATAAAATATTTCTGGAAGCATACGAACAGGATAAAGATCGGCACAATGGAGAAGAAGGAACCTACCACCAGCAGGCTGTAATTATCTCCATAAGGGTTGATCAGAGTGTTCAGGCCAAGGGTCAGCGTATACTTATCGGAAGAACGGATCACCAACAGCGGCCACAGATAATTGTTCCATGCATTCATACCGTTTAAGATAGCCATTGCGGCAAAAGCCGGCTTCATGATGGGAATGATCAGTTTAAAGAAAATACCATACTCTGTGGCACCGTCAATACGTCCTGCTTCGATCAGGGACTTTGGAAGTCCCAGCAGATACTGTCTGAAGAAGAAGATGGTTGACGCGTGAGCCAGGAAGGGAAGTACAATGGCTCCATAATTGTCCATCATTCCCCAGCTTGAGATCTGTTTGTACAGGGGAAGCATAACAACTTCCAGAGGAATGGAAAGGATAATCAGCACGACCACAAAGAGTACCTGTCTTCCTCTGAATTCATAAGCTGCAAATCCGTATGCCACGAATGCGCTGATCAGCAGTGTGAGCACTACCGTGATCACAGTCAGGATAATACTGTTCATAAACCAGGTCCAGTAGTCATGGGATCCTGTGAACAGAAGTACATAGTTGTCAAGATTCATGACAGAGAAGTCCAGATCCAGGTTCAGTCCGTACTGGAGCAAATGTCCGCCCGGTTTAAAGCTCGCCAGGAAAATAGCGTAAATCGGCAGGATGATCAGGACAGCCAGGACCGTAAAGAGGACGAGCATGCCTGCTGTGGCAAATCTGTCTTTTTTTCTTCTTGCTGCGTTTTTATCCATAGCCATATCAGCGTTCCTCCTTCTTGAATGTTCCGGTCACAGTAAGCTGGATCAGGTTGACGATCATAACCACGATCAGCAGGACCAGACCAACGGCACAGGCGTAACCCATGGCTCGTTTTTCAATACCCTGGCGGTACAGATAACCTACAATGGTAAGACCGATATTCTGCGGTGAGTTGTTTCCTTTCCATAACATGTAACTTTCCAGGAACATGGACAGACCTGCATAGATACTGATGGTCAGCACGTATACTGTAGTGGGTTTTACAAGAGGGAAGGAGATTTTTTTGAACTGCTGCCATTTGGACGCACCATCTATGGAAGCTGCCTCGTATAAATCCGTGGAAATACTCTGTAAGCCCGCAAGGAAATAAAGAATATTTACACCGGTCCATCTCCAGCAGGCTACCAGAAGCAGCGCAAAATATCCGGTCCACTGGCCTTTCAGCCATTTGATCGGGGAATGTCCGAAAAATTCGATAACGCGGTTTGCCAATGCTGTATCCATTTCCCCGAAGATCAGGCGGAAAATGGTACCTGCTACCACTACTGAAGTCAGTGCCGGCAGGAAATAAATGGATTTGAAAAATCCAGGTTTTTTCATAAGTTTACTGTTTAAAAGGCTTGCAAACAACAAAGGGAACGGAATCAACAGCGCGCAGGTTCCGATCATATATTTTACGCTGTTCCAGACTGCCTTCAGGAAAATCTTGTCAGACAGAAGCCTATCATAATTTTTTAATCCTACCCATTTATCTTTTAACACATCCTGAAAGCTTAATAGTACGCCGTTTCCAATCGGAAAAATCCAGAACAACAGTACCGTAAGTACAAACGGCAAGACAAACACGTAAGGAGCTGCTTTCTGTGAGTAAAAGAATTTTTTTACTTTGTTCATTTTATACTCCTTTCTCTCTCCTCCAACAATAGAAAGCACGCCTGGCGGACTTTTTATTGTCATGAATAACCATACCCTGGTAAAACCTGCGGCCTGACCCGACGGTCAGGCCGCAAGCAATCACATATTTTTTACTTACTCTGCAAATTCGTTTTCTAAGGAATCCTGTGCCTCATCAAGGGCTGTCTTCACATCTGCGTCAGATTCAAAGATGTCGCTCAGTGTCACGGTACAGAAGGTATTGTTTACGGACGGCATTTTCTCATCTGTGTAGCATTTCAGAAGGCCGATACCGTCTGCCAGTTCATTCAGTGTGTCGAACGGTTTTGTGTTGAAATACTGGATAAATGCATTGTCCGGATTTTCAGTAACTGCTGTGTCTGTCCAGAGAGCTGTGTTTACCGGGTCAAATCCTAATACGTTCCATACTTCCTCGTTGGCTGTCTCGGAAAGTTTGATATAAGCAAATACTTCTGCTGCCAGATCTGCGTTCTCGCTTGTCTCCACAACTGCTGTACCTGTTCCGCCGCCGCCGATGGTCTTAACTGCGTCGTTGTCGCCCCATACCGGAGGAGCTGCGATGGCTACTTTGCCTTTCAGGTCTGTCATGTAGCTTGTGTAACGGCTTGTCTGCCAGAACGGCATGATCGCTGCTGCCACATCACCGGAGTTGAATAACGGATATGCTTCCTCATTGTCCGGCTGTCCGCCTGCGATGGTATCCAGGGCACCTGCTGCCTGCATGTCTTTCATGTACTGTAAGCACTCTACCATTTTGTCATTGTTTACATCCAGCTTGCCGTCCTCTGTCATGTAGTCTCCGCCCTTCTGAGCCAGCATCAGGTTCAGAGTCCACTGTGCGGTTGTCTCGGCTGCCGCAAATGTTTTTCCTGTAGCTTCTTTATATTTCTCACCTGCTGCTTTAAAGTCATCCCAGGTCTTGATAGTTGTGTAGTCAACACCTGCTGCATCCAGTGCTTCTGTGTTATAGAAAGCTACAGTTGTTCCTACGTGAGTAGGCAGTCCGTAATATTTTCCGTCTTTGGAATATAAATCAAGTCTGGATTCAACTACGTTCTCTTTGTAAGGTGTGATCACATCAGATAAATCTTTCAGGCCAACTTTTCCTGTCATGAACGCCGGGAATTTACCTAACTCGATATCCACTACATCAGGAGCACCCTCACCGGATTCCAGAGCCAGAGATAATTTGTTGTGCATATCATCGTATGCCATGTTGGAAAGAACCAGTTTTACCTTCTTGTCCGGATTTTCCTCATTCCATTTCTCCGCCATATTGGTGTAGAAATCCTGGTGGTTCTCAATGAATGTCCAAACGGTAAGAGTTGTGACATCATCACCCTCCACTTCCATCTCTCTTTTTCCTGTCTCCTTGGTGCTGCTTTCTGCTGCGTCGTCTCCGCCTTTGGATCCGCATCCTGCTAACATAGTGCCGATCATGGCTGCGCTGAGTAATGCTGCTAAAACTTTCTTCTTCATTGTTGTTGCCTCCATTTCTTAATATTATAGATACTTTATCGTAACAGTTCAGCCTTCCTTTGTCCCGCCAGGTGCTGCCTTGCATTTGCAGGGCAATCCCCAGGCAGCAAAAGCTGAATAGTAACGCTTTATCAAATCAGAGGACATCTCCCTCTGTATGATACATAAAATTACAGCAGTTCTTTTATCCAGACCAGCATCTCACCGTTCCTGCGGTTGCCCCAGTAACAATAGGGGACTGCCTTTAACGGTATGTCTGTGAGTTCTGTCTCGCATTCCTGATATAGTGTGCCATCCTCCCAGTGGGAATCTGATATTTTCTTACCATTTAAATGGATCACAGTGGTTCCGCCCAGAAGTTCTGGTTCATAGCTCTCAGACAACTCCTGTCTGGTGTCCACAAAGACAGATGCCAGATTGCTTCCGTTGTCCGTCTCTTCCAAACAGTATACAAGGGGTCCTCTCATCAGTGCCGCCTTGCCGCTGTCTGCCCGCACTTTGGGGTTCGCGTGGACAAATCTCGGTTCTATATGAAATTTCAAAGTGATCTCTTCCTGAGCCAGTTCTCCCCTGATGAACAGATAGCCCTTCTCTTCTTTTGGCGCTTTTATCTCCTCACCGTTTCGGAAAACCCGGTATGTTTTTACCCAGCCCGGTATTCTGAAAGCCAAGACTCCTGTTGTCTTATGCTCCGGACGGATATTGATCTTAACAGTCCCGTCATCCAGGTATCCGCTGTCTATTTTCACACTGCATTTCACACCGTTTATGGCTGTCTGTGTCTCATTGGAGACGTAGAGGTTTATGTACAGGGAATCTTTTCCCTTTCCATACAGGTATTGGCCAAGGGAGGCCAGTGTTCTGGCTATGTTTGGCGGACAGCATGCCACGCCGAACCACTTCTGCCGCACAGGCTTTACATGCTCTCTTGAAGTTCTCTCCAGACAGTTGTCCGGCCACACCTCCAGAGGATTTACATAGAAAAAGCTCTTCCCGTCCATGGCGATTCCCGCCAGAACCGTATTGTAAAGGGCTGTCTCTGCCACATCCATATATTTCGCTTCCCCTGTTATCTCGGCCATTCTTCTGCCAAACAGCGCCAGGCCAATGGATGCACAGGATTCAGAGTAGTTGCAGTCATTGGGCAGGTCATAGTCTGTTGTGAAACGTTCCAGAAGCCCGGAAGATCCGATACCTCCTGTGATGAACATTCTCTTCCTGACCATGTTGTCCCACAGGGTTCTGCATGCGGCAAGCAGGGACTCATCCTGATACTCATAAGCCAGATCTGCCATGGCACAGTAGAGATAGACAGCACGCACTGCATGTCCCTCCGCTGTTTTCTGCTCCCTTACAGGAAGGTGCGACTGTGAGTACGCGGGGCTGTAGTCCTTGAATTCCGGAAAGATCTGCTGGTATTTTTCACCCTTTTCTTCCTGGAAAAAGTAATTTTCTCCCACACCCCTCTGCTCTACAAAATATTTGGATACTTCCAGATATCTCTTCTCACCTGTTGCCCGGTAGAGCTTCACCAGGGCCAGCTCCACTTCCGGATGCCCCGGATAACCGTGGCACTGTCCGTCCCCCGGACCGAATCTTTCACAGATCACATCAGCAAATCTGGAAACTATTTTCAAAAACTCATCCTTGCCTGTGGCCTCATAATATGCCACGGCAGCTTCGATCATATGTCCCGCTGTGTAAAGCTCATGTCCTTCCTTCAGGTTTGACCACCTGCGCTTAGGCTCCTGGATGGTATAATATGTATTCAGATATCCATCCGGACACTGTGCCTTTCCGATTAACTTAATCGTTTCATCAGCCAAACTCTCCAGCATCTCATCTCTTCCGTCCGAAGCAAGTGTAAATGCAGCGGCCTCCAGCCATTTTGCCACGTCTGTGTCCTGAAAAACAGCTCCCTGAAACTTTCCTTTCTCTTCGCCGGCGGCGATCCTGAAGTTCTTAATGCAGTGGCTTGGCTCTGCATCCGGTACATTGTCATTCAGTGTTTCCCATTGATAAGGGAGAATCACATCTTTTACCAGTCGAATATATTTATCCCAGAACGTGTCCGCTATCCTTATGTCTCCAAGAGGCAGGGACTGTAATTTCTCGCCGTTCATACTCGCTCTCCCTTCATGCTTTTCATTAAATGTTTAAGCGCACATCTTTTACCTCACTCTTATTTTGTTTCAGATATCCGCCTATTTTATTTTTTTCGAGCCATACTTGCTGTTTTAGTTACTTTTACTCAGCGGCTCTGTGTGTTTTTCTCTTTTATAGACCACTTTTCCGATGTTTTCAAGCTTGCTAATATAGATTTATAACCACAATATAATAATTTATATCTCTTAATCTCTCTTTTTCTCACTTTTACTCTTATTTTAAATATTTACACAACACTTTTGAATTTTAAATCGTTTAAGTATGTGCATCTTGTACAATTCTTTAATGAGATAAAGCCTTTTTTATGCTGTTCTTCTCTTAATTCTTTGTACAAAACCACAAAAAAACAGCCTCCAAAGAACATGCAGCACATGTCTCCCGGAGGCTGTAAAAATTTTCAATTTTCTTTACTTGTACCATTATTTTTAGAACTTGTACCATTGTCCATACGACGTTCCCGGCAGATATTTCTCACCGATCTGCGCAGCAGGCGCTGACATTCCACCTGATAGACCGCTTCTGTTTTCTGTTGAGGAATTTCTTTTTCAACAAGGCCGATCATCACTTCTCCCGCCCTGTATCCAATGTCGTGCAGAGGCAGGGTGATGGTGGTGAGAGGCGGTTTATAATAGCTGGAAAGCTCCCTGTTGTCATACCCCACAATAGAGATATCCTGTGGGATCTTAAGTCCCAGCTCATCTAAACGGTCATAGACACCGCCCGCCATCAGGTCATTCATGCAGAAAATAGCCGTCACCCCTTTTTCCAGCAGTTCATCGGTATACATATATCCCGCAGGCCTTGTCCAGTCTCCAATCTTTACAAGTTCCGGATCATACAGGATCCTATGGTTCAGAAGGGCTTTCTGATAACCTATGAGACGCGCCTGCATATGAAGACTGTCCGCCTTTCCCGTGATCACACCGATCTTCTCATGCCCGTTCTCAATGAGATAATTGACGATCTCCAATGCCCCATGCTCATCATCCACCACGATGGAAGGCACTTTTCCGCTTCTGGTATAACCATATGCCATCACTGCAGGTATGGGAAGATCCTCAGGAATACACTTGATCACACGCTCATGGGCTGTCACATAGATGATTCCCTCTACCTGCTTTGCCATAAGCTTTTTGATCTCCTGCTGTACAATTCCGTAAAAATCTGTTTTTCCATAGTAGGTATCATTATATTTCTTATAGAGTCTTAAGTTGGTCAGCAGTATCTGGTAATCTACTTCCTCACAGTATTCTGTTATCCCGTCTATGATATCCGGAATACTGAAGATCGTCATATCCTCCGCAATAACCCCTATACTCCTGGAATTCTTCGTCTTCAGGTTCTTTGCCACATAGTTGGGCATATAGTCCATCTCCCTGGCCACCTTCAGGACCATTTCCCTTGTATTCTCACTGGCACCCGGCTTGTCGTTCAGAATATTGGACACCGTTGCCACAGAGACATGACATGCCTTTGCAATTTCCTTTATTGTCGCCATAATTACCCCCGTACCGCTCCGTCGGTTCTTTTATTCATGATATGACTGCTTGGAATATCCTCATATCATTTACTTAAACGTTTTATATTTTTATTAAATACTTGTTTTTGCCTGCTTGTCAACCCTTTTCTTTTATGTTATGATGACAATACTCTTATTTTGTTGAATTTTCTGGTAACTGTTCCGTACTCTTACAGTTACATACTTATATCCGCCCAAAAGGAGTTATTATGAAGAACATGCATATACTTCCCTGGGATGATTCTCTCTGCGCAAAAGGCCGGAAAACGGCCTGGCTGCGTCCTTATACCCTGAATTGGGACAATCCCGAATCTGACAGCCTCCACCTGGAATACAGCTACAATGGCACTGACTGGTATCAGTTAAACGGAAACAATGGAATATGGTTTCCTGATTTCGGTTCCAAAAGACTGCATTCCCCGGCTGTTTACCAATTAGATCACGGTACTTACCTGATCGCAGCATCCGATGCCGCAGATGATTCCTGCATACATCTTGTATTTACAACGGATTTTATTCACTATACAGGAGCTGTGTATACCGGAAGGGACTGTGGATTTGAGAAAATGTATCCCATTTCCCAGGAACCGAATGAGAACGGCGCAGTAGAAATCCCTGTGGAACTTCTCTCAGAGCTTCAGAAATCATACGGAAAACCGGAACCTGTACTCCTGCACGCCGTAGAAAATGTTGATATCACCGTAAAAGCAGGAGAAGCACCACGCCTGCCTGAAAAGGTCACTGTAGAATATACCAATGGAATGCGGGAAGAACGAAATGTGGTCTGGGACATGTCTGCCGCAAAGGAAACGCAGAAAGACTCCCATTCCTATGAGATTGCCGGACATCTGGCAGAGACCCGGTTCCCCAACCCATTTATTTATCACAGAGCTGACCCTTTTATATACAAGCACACAGACGGCATGTATTACTTTACCGCCTCTTATACGGATATGGAACACAATCTGGACGGCAAATACCAGTATCTCTACATCATACTGCGCCGCAGTGCCACCCTTGGAGGGCTAGCAGACGGTTCCGGGGCCTATGAGGAAAAAACAGTTTATGAGCGCAGTCCCATAGCCGGAGGCACATTAAGTCCTCACATCTGGGCGCCTGAAATCCACTATATTGATGGAAAATGGTACATTTACTACACCACCACCATCTCTGATGAATCCTCCTGGCGTATACGCCCACACTGTCTGGAGTGCCGTGACATGGATCCGTTTAATGGAAACTGGGAACAGAAAGGCCCTGTAGTCACTGAAGTCAAAGGCGATATTGCCTTCACAGACTTCTCTCTTGACCATACACACTTTGAACATGACGGAAAGCATTATTTTCTGTGGGCACAGAAGACAAACAACATTTCCGACATTTTCATTGCACAGCTCTCCAATCCCTGGACCCTGTGCACTCCGGCGGTCCGCCTTTCCCATCCGGAATACGCCTGGGAACTGCATGGCTTCCCCGTGGACGAAGGTCCGGGCGTTATCAAACACGGCGGCAAAATATTCATCACCTTCTCCGGCAGCGGCACAGATTCCCTGTACTGCGTGGGCCTGCTCTACGCAGATGAAAAAGCGGATCTTCTGGATGCTGCCTCCTGGAAAAAGCTGCCCTATCCTGTCTTTCAGAGCAGCCGGGCCACCGGCCAGTTCGGCCTGGGGCACAACAGCTTTACCAGATCGGATGACGATACGGAGGACCTCATCATCTATCACGGGCGCCAGGAGGAGCGCTACCTGGTGGAGGAGGACTATCAGCCCCTGTACGACGCAGGGCGCAATGCTTCTGTTGGAAAAATATACTGGGATGAGAACGGGATGCCCAACTTCTCTGTGCCGTCCCAGAGGATCGTGCGCAGGGAAGAAGACCTAACCGTACGAGCATTCGTAACTGTGAAGTAGCTTCATGACAAAAAGAAAGAGTTCATCCTTATAAATTGGGGCGAACTCTTTCTTCTATTAAAAATCCTATAACACTATAACGCTTAGAGCCTGTCTGTTCCAAACTCCACAGCTACCAGTGCCCAGAGTACAGCAGCCACGGCTTCCTGGGCATCTGTTGTTTTTGTATAATCTACATAGACATCATAATGATTCTGTACGCATAAACCATTACAGGCATCTAATATATGAATATCTCCATCCAGGCCTTTTACACATTTGGAGAGTATGCCTCTATACGCTCTGCATATACTTCTTTTGTACTCTTCGCCTTGTAGTATTCCCAGATCTACCCCCTTTTTCAGCATATACAAAAACATGGCACTACCTGACGTATCATGAAAATTCTTAGGAAAACCCGGCTTATCCACAACCTGATACCACAACCCGCATCCTTCATCCTGTACATCCAGAAGACAGTCAGCAAGCAGTATAAAATGTTCTTCAACTGAACTTTTCTGAATCCATTCCCTGGGCATGACCCCAAGCACATCTGCCAGTATTAAAGCATACCAGCCAAGTCCCTCACTCCACACCTCAGGAGAACATCCTGTTATTTTATTGGCCCATGGGGCTTTTTTCCCTTCACTGTATGCATGGTAAAGCAATCCCGTCTTATCCTTTTGACACCGGTCAAAAATAACAGAAAGCTGTCTGATCGTCTCATTATAGCAGTAGGATTCCTCATCCACATATTTTCCGTAACGAACCAAAAACATAAGTCCCATAAACACCCCGTCCACCCACATTTCCCCTGGGCGGTCCTTCCCATGCCAGAATCCATCATCGGAATTTCTGGGGTAATCTCGAAAAGTTTCCCTAACCTGCATACATGCCCTCTTATATCTGCTGTCACCTGTAAAATGATATGCCCACACAATGACAGATGCAGTCATAATATCGTCCAGGCTTACCCCGGTAAATAGGCAAATATTCCCGTCAAAGTCCACATGCTGCTCACAGTAGTCCATTACATATCTGCAATATTCTTCCCTTCCTGTCTTCTCATATAGCCGAATAAATCCCCACAGCAAAAAACCTTGGGGATAAGACCAGCTTTTATAAGGATACATATCTGCCTTCGGATATCTCTCCATAAGATCATCTGCCAAAGCGGCCGCATACATCCTTTTCTGCATCTTTTTTCATCCCCCTTATAGAATTTCGGCTGGAAAGGAAATTCTCGTCTGCCGACGCACTTCATCCATGATCCGCATCATACGAATAGATTCGCTGTGAGGCATCTCGGGACATTCCAGCCAGCCTTCGGACAACGCTTTTTTACAAGATAAAACTTCATATTCCAGGCCTGTTATCTGTGGTGGCACTGTATATTCCTCTATCACTTCCCGTTCCAAATTATACACGGTTATTTTTTCGCAATTGTTGATATTTGTGACTTCTGCATATCCCTTTTCCCCAAATATCATGCCTCTTCTATCGGTCTGCACTAAAAATGAGCTAAACAGACTGGCAATTTTATTTCCCTCAAAAATCAGCGTCACACAGTCCTGACCATCTACCCCCCGCTCTGTTTTCGTACAGGATGCTGCCACTTTTTCCACTTTTTCTCTGAACGCCATACATGCAAAATTAATCGTATAAATTCCCAAATCCAAAATGGTACCGCCACCCAGCTTAATATCTTGCAGACGCTCTATTTCAGCAAGAGAATAACCCAAATTTGCACAGAGAGATGTTGCTGTACCAATAACACCGGAATCAAGAACCTTCTCCAGAATTTTCCTGCTGGGCATATAGCGGGTCCATATACCTTCTGTAAGAAGTACACCCTTTTCTTCTGCCAGTTGAAATACTTCCTCTGCCTGAGATGCATTCAGCACAAAACCTTTTTCACATAATACATTCTTCCCATAAGAAATACTCATTTTCACATGTTCATAATGCATTGCAATCGGTGTGGATATATATACCAGATCCACATTCTCATCCGCCAGCATCTCCTCATAGGAACCGTACGCCCTTGTAAATCCATAGGCATGTGCAAATTGCTCTGCTCTGTCATATTCTCTGGCTGCCACTGCATAGGCTTCCACTTCACCCTTCAGCCCATTGATCGTACGGGCCATCTCAGCCGCTATTTTCCCTGCTCCCATAAATCCAATTTTCACCTTTACACCTCCTGATCTCCAATTCTAATAAACCCTTTTATGTAATTTTCTTTTTTATTCTGCATAGCCGAAAACGCCTCATTGATATCTTCCAGATAAAATTCATGTGTCAGCAGCTTTGCAGCCGTCAGCCTGCCCTCAGCGATCAAATCCAATGCTTCTTTCAGGCACTCCATCTGTACATTGTCTCTTCTCTCATGCGCATTGATCACAGTGATAGCCTTCCAGTTCCACATTTTCATATTTATCTCTCTGCTCTGTCCATCACAGTGATATCCCACCACGGAGAGAACTCCATGAGGTTTTATCATCCGCTCTGCCAACTTAAGACCGGCTGCCTTTCCTGTAGCTTCCACAACAACCGATACACCGAATGCAAATAGATTGTCCTTCCACTCATCTAGAATATATACGTCCGGTACCGTATCCGGTGTATAGACCTCATCTGCCCCCAGTTTTGCGGCTATACCCAGACTACTTGGTCTTATGTCAACTGCTATGATTCTTGACACCCCCCTAAGTTTCATCAAAGCAATAACACCCAAACCCATATATCCGCAGCCAATAACCGCAGCCGTGCTGCCCGGCTGGATATCCACACGTCTCAATCCGCTTATCAGACATGACCAAGGCTCTGCAATTGCTTCCTCATCACTGAGATTTTCCGGTACTTTAACAGCCAGCTTTTCATCTGTAACTGTGTATTCTGCAAATGCATTTTGAAAGATTCCTGAAACCCGATCCCCAGGACCAAAATTTTTCACTTTCATTCCCACTTCTTTAACAATACCCACCGGCTCGTGTCCCAATATTCTGCCGGAATCATTTCCCCCAATGTAATCCGGCAGCTCAGAATTGCACATACCGCATACCCGCATCTCAATCAGCATTTCATTCTCTTTTATCTTTGGTATTTCTATTTCCTCTATCTGTATATCACACGGTTTTCTCAATACACAAGCCTTCATATTACCTCCGATAAAACTAACCTTTTACAGATCCCAATGTCATTCCACGCACAATCGCTTTTTGGAATATAATGACTATGACCAGCATTGGAATAATATATAGCGAACCGGCTGCTGCCATCAAATCCCAACGTATACCTTTTTCCTGGGTCAGCATAGTCATTCCTACAGTGATCGTCTTTGCGTTTTCACTGGATGTACAGATAAATGCGAACATAAATTCATTCCATGCATTCAAAAATGTAAGGATAACGATAGTTGCAATAGAGGGCTTTGACACAGGAAGCATAACCTGCAAAAATGTCTTTATCCTGGATGCGCCGTCAATGGATGCCGCATCGATGAGTTCATTGGGCAGCCCCCTGAAACAGGCTTCCATGATCCAAAGACTCATTGGCAGATTAAATGTAGTGTTTGCTATGACAAGTGCCAGCTTTGTATTCATAAGTCCCAACTTTGAAATATATATGTAGAGAGGGATCAAAAGCGTAATAAACGGAAACATTCTTAAAAATACACAGCCAGTAAAAATTTTTCTGCTGCCACAGTATCTATAATTTGCAAAACCATATGCAGCCGGAATACTCACAATACACACCAATACCGTGGTCACACTGGCAACAATTAATGAATTCTTAAAATATTTGTCAAAAGAAAAATTCTGCAGCAGTTCTGAATAGGAGTCCAGCACCCATTTGCTGGGCATGGATGGCATATAAATTTCTCCCCTGGGTTTAAAAGATGTAATGATCAGCCAGATAATAGGCACAAGCACAAATACAGTTGCAGCCATTAAGATGAGATAAATTATCCCTGTTCTTATTTTCCGTTTACTCATATTCTCATCTCTCCCCTCTTCTGCGTGTTCTGATGTCATCTTTGTCCCTGCCAATATATTGAATCAGCAGTGCCACCAAAATCATAAAAATCAACATAATATAAGACAGCGCCGACGCATATCCCACATTATACTTATTCCAGTTTGTCTTATAAATCAACAGGGAAAGGGATTCTGAAGCTTTTCCCGGACCGCCTTTTGTCAATACATAAATAGAATCAAATATCCGGAACACGTCCATAAAACGAATGACAAGGGCAATGATCAATGTCGGCTTAATAATCGGAATCTGAAGCCTGAAGAAAATCTGGATTTTATTTGCTCCATCAATTTTTCCTGATTCAACCACATCCTCCGAAACGGAAGAAAGGCCGGTATACATCAAAAGAAATATGAATGGTATGGTTGTCCATGAATCCACATATATAATGCTGGCCAATACGATTTTGCTGTCTGTCAGCCAGTGTATATTGGATGATATGACACCAAGAGACTTCAAAATCACGTTCAAAAGGCCGAAATCATCATTTAACATAAAGCGGAACAAAAGGCCAGCTACAGTAGGTGCAACCATCATTGGAATAAGATACACTGTTTTTAAAAATCCCTGTCCTTTTTTGATATTGACGATCAACCCCGCCACAAGCATTGCCAGAATAAATTCAACGATCAAAGCACCCACTGTGATAGTCAATGTGACTTTTACAGAGTTAAGAAAATTAGGTTCTGTAAATGCAGTAATATAATTCCTCAGCCCTACAAAAGAAATTTTTCTCTGGCCAACAAGCCTGTAATCCGTAAAACTGGCTCCAAATGAATAGATGATTGGGAAAACAAATAAAAGTGCCAGGAAAATCATTGCCGGTACTGTCATCAGAAAGCCAAACCTTTCATCTTTTACCTGTTTTGTACTTTTCACACGTTTTTTACTCAATATTCTTCACCATTCTTCCCTATCCTGTAGGTGGGTGCAGATATCATCCACACCCACCTGTACTTTCAGGAGTATTTATTTATTGTTTAATTGCCCTGCATATAGTCATTTGTCTCTAAAATTTCTTCCAGCTCTGCTTTCAGCTGATCCATTGCCTCCTGGCACGAAATCTGGCCTGTCAGTGCCATGTTGATATACTGAGCCGCAGTCTGCTGACAGTCTGTAGATGCAGCATTGGTCTGTGCCAAATCCATCTCCACACCATTCTGTACTGACGCATAGTATGCTTCATTAACCGCAAGCGCCATATCTTTTCCATCCTTCTTGTATTGCTCATTCTGCTGCTCCAGAACAGATTTTCTGGCAGTGGAAGACCCCTGTAATGCACAATAGTTAAAATCTGCTTCCTTAGATGCGAGAATCTTCGCTACCTTCAGCGCTTCCTCTTTATGCGGTGCATCCTTGAAAACATTCACGGACCAGCCGCCTAACGGTGAAATACCTTTTCCACTGGTACCTGCCGGCAGACCATATACTTTTACATTCCCCTCCATATCTGTGCCCTCGCAGCGATCCAGCATATATGGCCAGTTAATAAACATTCCAATTTTTCCGGAAATCCACTGAGCATCTACTTCATTGTAATCATAACCCACGTAACCTTCCGGCATTGCATGGTCAACATCTGATAAATCTTTAATAAACTGCAGAGTATCTACAAACTCTTTTGAATTACACACAACTTCACAGGTATTATTATCAAAGTCCTTCTCGATGTACTTACCGCCGTTGGAATATACAAATGTTCCCAGTTCATAAGGATCTCCAACTACAGAGCCGCCCATAAACATGGTTCCCCACTCTACAATATCATCCTTATTAAATCCATCCTCATCACCGCGTTTGCCGGCTGAGTCCTTAGTCAAATGAATAGCCTTCTCACGATATTCTTCCAGAGTCTTTGGTACATCATCCTCGGTATATCCTGCCTCTTCCCACATCTTAGTGTTTATATACATGATCATGGCATCTCCTGTCAGAGGATAACCGTATAAATCATCACCAAGGCTGTGCTGCTCTACATTTCCTTCAAATATATCTTCCATGTCATCAAGAGGTTCCAATGCTTCCAGTAAATCCAGTGAACCGAATTGTTTTGCTCCAGAGGCAGGGGTGATTGCCATATCAAAGGATTTTGCGCCAGTTGTCATTTCAAGAAGAATCTTATTATCCAGCTCATTTTCTGCATAGCCAACCCAGTTGATTTCCCCGTCATAGAGGCCTTCCAGATCCCATTTTGCCATATCACCATTGTTTGTATTGTACACTATGGTAACTGCGTCTTTACTATCTGATGTACCTGTGGATGAATCTGCTTCCTCTTTCTCATCAGGTTTCTCTGTACTTTCTGTCTCTTCCGCTGCCGGAGTGTCTGTCTTACCGGAATCCTCACTGCCGCATCCAGCCATACCCGTTACCATCATAACCGTCATTGCAGAGGCCATTACTACATTTGCCCATTTTCTTCTCATAACCAAATCCTCCTTGTAATTATTAATCTTTCATCTTATCGTTTTCGTTATATCACACATCACGTACTATCATTTGCTACTGTTTCACTAAAATATGTGTATCCCTTTCTCCTTTCTCCTTTCTTTTAATGGAAACGTCTGTTTGTTACTACATAGTATTATTTAAACATAGCAATGTATTGATTATAATATACCAAAAGAATAAGAAAAAAGCAATATGTTTATGAAAAAAAACGACAAAATATAATCCAATATAACAATCGTGTGGTTTTATTTCACAAGTATCTACTACTTTTAGATTATCATATGTCATTTTTTACAATTTTTTGGAATGATATTTTTTTTAAACCACAAAAGGCTCTGCAACTTAATCGAAAATATACTCAAACGATTTAGCTGCAAAGCCCTTTTTATTGTTGTCAATCAATAAATACATTAACCTCAAATTTATTTCTGTCACTTCGGTATCTTGCTACCGAATATTCCAGTGGTCTGTCGTACACATTATAACCAGTAGATGAAAAAAGCTGAACCGCACTTCCTCTCCGTATATCCAGATACTTCACATCTGAGACATCTGCCAGGTCTGCCTCAATGCTTCTGTGTACCCTATATATTTTCATACCTTCTCCTCTTGTGCCAAGGGCTTCATACAGGGAATCCTCCGCAAAATTATATTGAAATAAGAATTCACATCCTATGTAAGGAAGATACGTCTTAACTGTAACTATTGGCTCCTCATCTGCAAAGCGGCGTCTGTATAAAAAAATCACCTCTTCCTGTTCCGGCAGTTCCAAAGCTTTGCTTACCTCCTCCGGTGCAGATATCCTTTCAAATCTAAGCACTTCTGTTCTAGGTGTCATCCCGTTTCTTCTAATTTGCTGATTAAATGGTTCCAGCCTCTGCACAAATTCCTGATTAATCTTTGGGCGGCATATGAAGGTTCCTTTACTTTTCTCCCTGTGCAACCATCCTTCATTAACCAGTTCCACAATCGCCTGACGTACGGTTGTCCTGCTGATGCCAAACTGTTCACTCAGCTCTGTCTCTGTAGGAATAGCCGCTCCGCTTTCATAGCTGCCTTCTTTTATCTCGTTCAGCACCAGCTCTTTTAGCTGAAAATAAAGAGGAATGGGGACCGTTCGGTCCAATTGTTTATCCCCCAGAAATATATCAGAACACAATAATTCCTTTTTTTGCAATCTTTTTCTCCTCCAGTTTCTCAAATGCTTCTAATATCTCATCAAATCTGAAATAATCAGATATATAATCTTTTAGATCAATTGCCCCTGACTGAATCCATGCTAGGATTTGATTTGTAGCTTTTCCTTCCTCCTTTTTGGATGGGAACTGCTGAAAATGAAGTTTCCAGTTATAGGGTGACTTACTCCAGTCAAGTTCCATGTTGAGATTTGGCGCTATACCATAACAACATATCTGTCCGGTATCACAAATCAGTTCCATTCCCTGATTGATCAAAGAACTGATTCCGACGGCATCCACCACATACTGTACACCTTCGGGACATATTTTTCTGACCGCCTCCTTGACGTTCTCTGTTCCGCTGTTAAATATATAGGTGGCACCACAGGCTTTTGCCTCCTCAAGTTTCTCCGGTATAATATCAAATGCAATAATCGGATGGATACCCAACAGGCTCATAAACCGGATGAAGGTAAGACCCACCGGTCCGCATCCAAAAATGGCTACGCTCTGGTTTTCTTTTATTCCGAAACGCTTTATAGAGCTTAAAACTTCTCTCAAGGTTATGATCATGCTGGCATCCACCGGGTCAATTCCATCCGGCAGTACAGTCTGGGCATAGGCACAATCCGGTGCGGTTCCAACCGGATATGCCGCAGGATCATCCACCACACCATATTCGCTAAATGCCCCCCAGCCGGACTCAAGTGTCCCATATGTTTCCGAATCTGCATTCACAAACGGCAGTAAAACCTTATCACCCAGATGGAACGATGTCACCTCACTTCCAAGCGAAACCACTTCCCCAACGCCTTCATGTCCCAGCATAAGGGGGTACCTGTCTTCCCCAAACCCTTTGAATTTATGATGTATCAGCTTTGCATCAGTTCCATTACATATGCCGCAGCTTATCATTTTTACCAGGGCTTGTTTCGGTGTAATAGCCGGCTTTTCAACCTCAACAATCTCTAGACTACCGTCCCTGTTCACTACTAATGTTTTCATATGTATTCTCCTTGTTTTATTATATTTACATCACTATGTCTCTATGTCATTACTTAACTATGTATTTAAAAAAATTATACTTGCTGCCCATAAACTTGTCAATCACTTTATTGCCTTATTCTACACATTCAGCGTGCCGACTATAAAAAAGTCCTCTCATTAATTAAAAACACTCTTCCCAAAATCGTAAACTTGTGTTATCATATTCATCATAACATAGTAATGTAATAACATAGCATTGTATTATTTATCACGTTGACACTATATCTTTGAAAGGGAGGCATTTTATATGCAGACACCTAAATTATTCACTTTATTACCAGAAGAATATGTCAGTACACCGGACGGAATGGAGATTGATAAGAATGGAGATATGATTTTATCCTGTCCAAACTTTGCAGATATGTCCATGCCAAGCTGTATCTGCCGTATTAATAAAGAAGGACATGTAACAAAATGGTTTGATGTTCCCCTCAATGAGGAAACCCATGAAGCGCGTTCCATGGGGATTGCCTTTGGTCCTGACGGAGATTTGTATATAGTTGATAACCAGGGATGGACCGGCAGACCCGAACTGATACGTCAGGGGCGGATTTTAAGAGTCCATTTTGAAGATAACAATGTTTCAAAAGTCACAGTAGTCGCAAAACATATGGAACATCCCAACGGTATCAGAATCAAGGGCGAGTATATGTATGTGACACAAAGCACAATGACAAAGGTGAAAACCGATAGCGGCAATGCCTTGAGCTGTGTCTACCGTTTTCATCTGAATGACCACGATATCGATGTTACAAATACTTTAGAAGATTCCAACATTTTTCTCTCCTATGAAACTTTTAACCCTCAGGACCAGTATGGATTGGATGGCATCGTGTTTGATCATCAGGGAAATCTGTATGTAGGTAATTTCGGAGACGGTGAGATTTTTCAGATAACCTTCAACGAGGACGGCAGTGTAAAAGAAAATCGTTCTTTCGCCAAAGACCCTAAAAATCTGCGATCTACAGACGGCATGACGATTGACCAGTATGGGAACATTTATGTAGCAGATTTTGTTGTAAATGCAATTGCAAAAGTTGCTCCTAATGGGACAGTTACCCGTATCGCACAAAGTCCCGACACTGACGGTCTTCATGGAGAATTGGACCAGCCCGGCGAACCCTGCTTTTGGAACGGCAAGATCATCGTCTCCTGTTTCGACTGTGTAACAGGTGGAGACAAGGTCAATACAGCACATGAGCTTCCTGCCACTATGAGCATGTTGGAGGTTGAGCCATAGGGAGTTGTATATGAAAAAATATATCTTAGCCCACGACCTGGGCACGTCCGGAAATAAAGCTACTCTTTTTTCAGAAGAAGGAGAACTGGTTTCCAGCACATTTATACCTTATGACACTCATTATTTTAATTCTACCTGGGTGGAGCAAAATGCAAATGACTGGTGGGATGCCGTATGCAATAGCTGCCGCATGCTGCTTGATGACGCAAGAATATCTCCATCAGCCATCGCTGCTGTCTCTTTTTCCGGTCAGATGCTTGGGTGCCTCTGTGTAGACAGAAACGGAACCCCTTTGCGTCCGGCCATTATATGGGCAGATCAGAGAGCGCAGAAACAGTCGGCCTTGATAGAATCACGGATATCCCAATGGGACTTTTACAGGACAACCGGTCATCGTAATACAGCCTCTTACGGAATGCAAAAACTTATGTGGGTGCGGGACAACGAACCCGATATCTATGAACAGACGTATAAAACATTAAACGCAAAAGATTACATAGTCTTTAAGCTAACCGGAAACTTTTATACAGATTACTCCGATGGACACAGCAATGGATGTTACGACATCCTGAACTGGAGATGGTCTGAAAAACTTTTGACATATGCCGGACTAGACCCAGATAAATTTCCAGAATTAAAGCCCTCCACCTTTATAGCCGGCAGTGTTACCCGGGACGCTGCTGCCAAAACAGGCCTTGCTGAGGGTACTCCGGTTGTAATGGGCGGCGGAGACGGAGTTGCCGCCAGTGTGGGCGCAGGTTCTATTCGCCCTGGGAAAACTTATTGCTGCCTTGGTACTTCGGCATGGATCACTACTACGTCAGAGACACCTGTTTTCGATGAACAGATGCGCACTGTTACCTGGGCTCATATTGTACCCGGCCTCTATGCTCCCAACGGGACTATGCAGTATGCGGCCGGTGCGTATAACTGGATAAAGAATACGCTTTGTCAGATAGAGTGCTATGACGCAAAACGTGACGGCAGATCCCCATACGAATATATGAATCGCCAGATAGAAAAAAGCCCTCCTGGCGCAAACGGCGTTCTTTTTCTGCCTTATATGCTCGGAGAACGCGCTCCCCGATGGGACCCTCATTCCAAAGGAGCCTTTATCGGATTGAAGCCTGAAAACACCAAGGGAGATATGCTCAGGAGTGTGATGGAGGGTGTGGCTATGAATCTCTCCATTATCCTGGATATCTTAAAAAGACACACTTCCATTGAAGAAATTATGGTACTGGGAGGCGGTGCCAAAGGATGTATATGGAGGAATATCCTGGCCGATATATTTCAGATCCCCATAACTGTTCCTGCACTTTTAGATGAAGCAGGTTCCATGGGTGCTGCGGTCACCGGCGGTGTGGGCGTAGGCTTGTTTGATAATTTTAGCGCAGTGGAAAAATTCATTCAAATAAATTCTGTACATAGTCCAATAACGGAAAACAACACTGTTTATCAGCATACAAAGGAGCTGTTCGACGAATGTTATTTTTCTCTGCAATCTGTCTTTAAGAAAATGTAGCCAAATAAAACCGGAACGGCAAAGATAAAGCACTCTCTGCTGTTCCGGTTTTTCTTTCAGAAGGTAATAACTGTTTTTAATCCCTGTGCGCTTTTGGCATATGCGATTGCTTCCTGTATATGTTCCAGGGTATATTCCCTGGATATGGCATTGGACAGATCAAGTTTTCCGTATTCCACCATTTTAGCTGCTGATCTGTACTGAGCAACATTTGCCCTGGTGGAACCATAGATAGAAAGCTGCTTATAATGGATCAGATTGCTGGGGAGCAGCACCTTGTCTTTTCCCTGAGGCAGTCCCCCAAAAAAGAGAACCCTGCCGTTCATACTCATAAGTTCCAGTGACTCCTCTTGTGCTCTGCCTGATGGACATGCTACGATGCAGACATCTATCCCTTTGTTGTCGGTCAGTTTCATGATCTCCTCTTTGAGATTTTCCCCGTATACCGGAATAAACTCTGCACACACCTCTGCACATTGCTGCATTCTCTCTTCTGCTAAGTCCCTTATGTAGATTCTGGAGGCGCCCCTTGCTCTGGCCAAAAGTGCATGCATCATACCTATGGGACCCGCCCCCACAATAAGAACCAAATCATTCAGATTCATTTTTAATCTGCTCTGCCCATTCAGCACACATGACATAGGTTCCAAAAGCGCAGCTTCAGAAAAGCTCACGCTATCATCCAGTATCATAAGATTTCCTTGACTGACTGCCTTTCCCGGTATTCTCACATACTCTGCAAATCCACCATCTATATTGATTCCAAAAGCCTGATACTGAGGACATAAATGTGTATTACCCTCTACACAATGATCACAAACACCACATCCCATATTAGGGGCAACACAGATATGCATACCCACTTCGTACCCCTTGACCATGCTTCCCTTTTTCTCTATAATGCCACTGATCTCATGCCCCAGTGTGCGCGGGCTTTGCTCATCAATGCCTTTGCTACCATTTTGGATCATCCTTAAATCCGTCCCACAGACAGCTGCCGCCTTTACCCTGAGAAGGATTTCATCCTCCTGTATATCCGGAACAGGGCATTCCACAAGGCGCAGATCCTCTTTTCCGTATAATTTTGCTGCAAGCATATTATTCTCCCTTCTCACTCTCCAGTTCCACAATACTACCCGTTTTTATGGATTCATTACCTGCTCTAACAATTTCCACAGCCTTCATTCCGTCATAGCCGGTCACTTCCGGCTCTGTATCCTTCTCAATACAATTTATAAAACTGATATCCTCATTTAAGTAAGCATTTTCAAATAAGTCCATCCAGCTTCTTACCACATCACCTGACAATCCAGCCTCTTTTGTATAAGTCATTGTGGTGCCGCTCTGCAGTCCGCCTATCTGTATGTTACCTTTTGTCCCTACAATGTCAACCCTGGAATCATATCCGTAGCTGACCCCTTGAGCCCCATCTATATTTCCAATAGTTCCGTTTTTCATCCTGACATTCATCAATACCGTGTCATAAAAATCAGGATATTTCTCCAGAGCTTCCCTACATCTATAATTACCTGCCATAGCATGCAGACTTACGACCTCACTTCCCGTGAGCCAGCGCAGTGTATCTATATCGTGGCTGTTAACCTCCGCAAGAGGGCCATTGCTCTTTTCAATATCATACATCCATTCTCTGGGAGTGCTTGGTCCGTGAGTAAGAGACTTCACTGTCACCACATCACCGATGACACCTGAGTCCAGTATCTCCTTTGCCCGTCTGAAATTTTTATCAAATCGCCTCATAAATCCAATCTGCAGTTTAACATGGTGTTCTTTTGCAGCCTCTATCATACACCTGCATTCCTCTGGATTCATAGCCATGGGCTTTTCACACAAAACATGTTTCCCTGCCCTTACTGCCTCCAGCACAACATCTATATGATATTTTGTGGGTGTTACAACAATCACTGCATCCACATCAGGGCGCTGAAGTGCCTGTTTGTAATCCGTAGTATAATAGATTCCATCCAATTCCTCCGCAGCCCTTTTCGCTGAATCTTCCATTGTATCAGCAACAGCAGTCATTTTCACTCCCGGTATCCTGGATGCAAAATTTCTCGCATGTATCATCCCTGCTCTACCGGCTCCTACCAGGCAAACTCCTATCATGATCAGATTCCCCCTTCCGCCTCACTTTTTTTATATACTCCGGAAACTGCATCTATCAGATGCAGATATCTTTCTGTATTCTGTTTATAGATGTCCCGGTATCCCATATCCGGCACCACCTTTTTCTGTACTTTTCTGGCAGATAAAACAGGTTCCCTATAATCCGTTAATATGCCGGCCCCTACACCGGCTATAACCGCACTTCCAATCAAAGCTGTATCCCCTGTCTGAAAGGAAACAATATCCGTTCCAAGTACCTCCGCCTTAATTTTTAAGAACAGATTCGATTTTGCGCCTCCACCTACAGCCCACATTTCTCCGAATTCCTGGCCCTGATATAACTGTTTAAGTACCTGGAGATAATAACTGTATTCATAAGAAATCCCCTCCATAACAGCCCGGTACAAATGTGCTCTCTTCTGATTCCAGTTCAATCCGATAAAGCTTCCTTTAGCCCAGGGATTATTAGGAAGCACCCTGCCGGCAAAATGTGGAATAAAAATAAGCCCGCCGCATCCCGGTTCCACCAGTGCAGCCTCTGATTCCAACTGTTCATATGTAAGGTTCACTGTATCTGAGAACAAATCTCTGAACCATCTGATATCAAGCCCGCCGCCATTAATATAGGCCAAAGGAAACCACTGACCATCCACCGGTGAACGCATCATTGTCATGGTCTGGTATTTTATATCCGGCATATAGGAATTCGTCACACTGCAAAGGATAGAAGCCGTCCCTGCACAATCCAGAAGCATTCCCTCCTCAAACATTCCAGTGCCGAATATGGACGCCGAGGTATCCCCTGCCCCTGCAGCTATCTTTACCCCCGGCCTCAGTCCACAGATACGTGATGTCTCCTCTGTAACTTCACCGATAATTTCAAATGGAGATACAATACGTGGAAATTTTCCTTTGTCCACATTAAACAGAGAAAGCAGCTCATCTGACCACATTTTTTTCAGATTATCCCCAAAGCCAGAGTATTGCAGGCACGTATAATCAAAATATGCCTCCCTCCCTGAAAGTCCAGCCATCTTCCCCGCTGCATACGCGTGGGGAAGTACAAACTTATAGATTTTTTTGTAAATATCCGGCTGCTCTTTCTTCCACCATAAAATCTTAGGTCCATGGTTGTAAGTGACAGGGCCTCCAGTTATAGCTGTGATTTTTTCGCCTGCTTTTGCCCGCATTTCATTCATATATTTTTCACACCGGGTATCCAGCCAGGAATCATAATAAGTGACAGCTTCACCGTTCTCATCAATTCCCATAATCCCTGCCATCTGGGAGTCAATACCAATTGCAGCCACAGAGTCCGCATCTGCATTTGATCTTTCCATAAGCATTTTAATCGTCTGTAAAACAGACTGGTAAATCTCCTCTGCATCCTGCCATACAACACCAGGGGCCGGAGAAATGAGATGTGATCCACAGAAGGCTGTACTGATCACCTCCATATTTTCATCGAACATCATTGCCTTTGTTCCCTGTGTGCCGATATCCACACCTATGATATATGGCATTTCTCTACACCCCTTTCGCTTTGTTACCTGTAATGTGCATTTGCCGCCTCATTCCACGGCTGTGCCAACAGTTCATCAACCAGGTTTTTAGCCTGCTCATAGGATTTGGTTCTGTGGTCTTCGCACAGCATAAGAACCAGCATTTCCCTGTCTCTGTTCTCATAGGCAGTTAAGATACTCTGAGCTCTGGCCAGTCTGGGAAGGATCACACCATTCATAACTCTGTCCGGTAATTTTCCTACATTTACATTTCGTATTCCATTGGAATTACAGATAACCGGAATTTCTACAAGGATATCATCAGGAATCCCATCTATAGATCCCCTGTTTGGCACATTCAGTGTTAGTGTTCTCTGCACACCGTTGGCCAGTGAATCAATAAATGGAATATGTTGTTCTGTTGTCTCAGATGGACGGTATGCTTCCATTACAGATTTTCCCGATTCCACTATTTCATTTAGATTTGCCTGTATATCCGTTTTAGAATCCAGATAACTCTTCCACCCTATCTCTGAGTCAAACCCACCGTTCTTTCCATACCATCTGCATTTTGTCTCAAAATCGGTATGGGTCCACCAAGGTGTAGCAGAACGCACAGCATCTCCAATAGGCATTACACCATATAGGCGGTATGCCTCAATTGCTCCTGGTGAAAGCTGGTCTTTTGAAAATACCCGGTTGGGATCCATATACCTTTCACTCTGCCAATATTCTTCGGATTTCTCTTCAATCCACTGATCCAACAATGGATATGCATCTTCTCCTTTATATTTGAACCCGGTCATAAAAATACAATGGTTAAATCCAACAACCTCCACATTCACCTTATCACGCTCAAGTCCCAGTTCTTCGATAATTTCTTTATATGCGTTATGTCCATGACAGACTCCTACTGCCTTTATGTTATAATGTCTAGTAATATAATTCGTTCCCTCAAATACGGGGTTGGCAGTCTGCACCAGCCAGGCATCTGGACATAATTCCTGCATATCACGCGCCAAGCCTTCCAGGAAATTAATCTGATGGTATGCACCGATTCCTCCGTAATAGCAAGATACCCTATCTCCGATGCCTCTGTAGTAACCATGTGCCTCTGCAATCTCCCTCTCTTTTTCCAGAGGACCATAACCACCGATTTTTACAGCACATATAACATATTCTGCTCCTACAAGCGCATCTGTACGCTCTTTAAATGCCCTAATCTTCAGATTCATCTTTGACTCTCTACAGTATCTGGTCACTAAAGCCTCTGCCATGCGCAGCCGCTTCTCATCAATATCCACCAGAGACAGCGTGCTTCCTCCAAGAGAGGGAAGGGTTGAGATATCCTTCAGCAGTTCAATGGAAAAGGAGGTGCTTCCGGCACCTAATAAAACAATATTTGTCATTTCTTTTCTCCTTTCTTGTTATTTAATTTCTTTTTATGTCATATATTATAATCGTTTTATTTTGTTTGTCAATATTTATTGTCTTTTTTAATTGTTTTTATGCTTTTCTATTTTCGTTTATTGACTTTTTTTGTCAATTGTGCTATCCTCACTTTAATTTTAACACCTGTCTCAGTAATTTAAGTAAGGAGATTTGATATGACAATCCATATGGAACATCCACTATTTGCAGAAGAACGCCAGGAGGAAATTGTGCGGCTGTTAAGAACAAAAGACAGACTGACTGTTCCGCAGTTATGTGAACACTTTCAGGTCTCAGCAGCTACGATCAGAAACGACATCCGCAAACTGGCAGCAGAAAAAAAGCTGAAGAGAATCTCCGGTGGGATCATTCCTTTCCAGAAAGTTGGCTTCGAAGTTTCGGCTGCCTCAAAAGCTGAACTTAACAGCCAGCTGAAAATGAAAATAGCTGCAAAGGCAGCCGAGTTTGTCAAAGATGGTGATACCATAATTCTGGATGCCGGAACTACAACTCTTGAATTGGCCAAATGCCTGTCAGATAAAAAAAACCTTACAATTGTTATAAATGACTTAAGCATTGCCCTGTATCTGGAACAAAACAGCACCGCAAACATAATCCTACTAAGTGGTTTTCTGCGCAGAGGACAGCAGTGCACAGTAGGTCCATGGGCCACAGCTTCCCTGAGTTCACTCAATGTAGATACAGCTTTTATCACTACAAATTCCTTTTCTTTTACAAAAGGGTTTATGACTCCGGATATCCAGCAGGCAGAATTAAAAAAAGCATACATTGCCGCATCATTACAGACCATTATCATGTTCGACAGCAGTAAAGTAGGAAAAATAAGCTTTATTTCTTTTGCTCAACTGGAGAATATCGACAAACTTATTACTGACAGCAATATGGATGACACTGCCAAGAATTTACTGTCAGGCCACAGAGACAGACTGGAAATTTTATTTGTATAGCAGCCTCCCTTTACAGATGTACAACTACTTTTTATTATTTTTCTTTTCATATGCAATCGTATATTATCCTTTTTTATTACCATTATTTGACTTTACTAAAAAAATGTGATATTCTGGAAAAAATATGGACTCCATTGTAATTAATCATAAATTAATACAATACTTCAGAAGGAGCTTTTTATATGAAACAAACCGAAGCACACCCCTTGTTTGCCGAAGAAAGGCAGGAACAGATCATATCCCTGCTCAGTCAGAACACCAAACTTCTAGTTCCTGATTTATGCGACTATTTTCATGTATCTCCCGCCACAATACGCAGCGATTTGCGGGAATTGGCAGCAAAAGGCCGCCTGAAAAGGACTCATGGCGGTGCAATTCCCATCAACAAGACTATCTATGAGCCTACAAATGCAGATAAAAAAATATATAATACACCAGAAAAACAGGCAATCGCCGCACTGGCTGCCCAACTGGTGGAAGACGGCGATACAATTGCCATTGATGCAGGAACCACTATGATGGAGCTGGCTAAAAACCTTGTTGGAAAAGAAGAACTGACCATTGTAGTCAATGATTTGAATATAGTCGTCTTCCTGGAACAGAACACCTTTTCCAACATCATTGTGCTAGGAGGCAATTTAAGGAAAGGACAGCAGTGTACCGTTGGACCTATTACCCTTTCTGCATTGACCTCTTTAAATGTGGATAAGGTTTTTCTTGCCACTAATGCCTTTACTCCGGAAAAGGGCTTTATGACACCTGATATCAATCAGGCAGAAGTAAAAAAAGCAATGCTGCGTACAGCTACAGAACGAATTGTCCTCTGCGACAGCAGTAAAATCGGAAAAATAAGCTTCGTTGAATTTGCAAAGCTTCAGGATATCAACAAACTGGTTACTGACTCTGGGATCGATTCCCGTATAAGAAAATACCTGGATGATAATCAAGATACCATACAGGTATTATACGCGTAGAAAGGATAGGCACACGCCTATCCTTTCTGTCTCTTACAACAATTCTGTATCTATATCAAGAACCCTGCACATTTGCTGCAGAAGGTATGTTACCCGGCCTCTAATTAAAATTGCATGGTGGGATGACAGGCTTTCCATAATCCTGTGACCATTTCCATTGGAATATTTCAATAATGCCCCATTGCGGCAGTCACTTCCGGGATATTGGACATAATCCTCTATCTCCGCCTCTATGATCGTCATTTTCTTCATATCAGGCCTTAATTTCGCCATTGTTACAGGTCCCTTTTCCATCTCACAATCTATCGCTACAGCATCCTCATTAACAATCTCCAGTACTTTTGGCCGCATCATCCATTTACTGCAGAAACTCTGGGGCGCAAACCCAAAATATCCACAGTGTACGCCCAATGCGTGGTTATCCGGATCTTCTATATCAGGAAACTTCTGAATTTTTTCATGCTTTAATGCTGCCATACCGATGAGGAATGGATAAATGTTTGTCATCATCATAGGGGCTTTCAGCGTCTCTTGTATGATGAATTCACTGATCATAGTCACAGTATCACCTTCACAAGCCCAGATGATATGATCATATTCGTAAATCCAGTTCCATGCAAGGCATGGAGTGGTACAGGAATGAAAAGACTCATTGAGACAATTAGCTCCCACTCCGTGTACATCCCCCGTCTCCTCAATAGCCTCTTTGATCGCCATATACAGCTTTACTGCTTTTAAAATACTCTCTCGGCTCACACCTGCTTGGGGAACCTTACGCTCCTCCCACAAGATCCAGGCATCACTGTCTTCTATCCGGCCAGCTTTCTTATTTACTTCCTTCCAGCTTTTATAAACAATATGTATCCCGAATGCCTTCTCGATCTGTTCTGTACAGGATTCATTCCACCAGTAAAATTTCTTAAACAAATACGCCTGCATGCCTTCCCCCGGATCATCTTGAAACATAAGGAATTTTATACCTTTCTGCATACTTTTACGGACAGAAAAAGCACGCAGTATCACTCTGGCCATTTCCGCATTGTAAGGAAAGAATACATTCTTTGAGAGCTCATCTCTCAGCCAGGCTACAATCTCCCAGTCCCACATTTCAACTGTACCAAATTCAGAAGTTATGATAAGTATGGGAAGCGAAATTTTTTTTATAAGCTCCCTCTGCCGAAATACAGCACCGAAAAGCTGAGGAAAAAGAACGGCATCCGCATCCTGCGGAATCTCCCCACCCAATTCTATGGACGGAAGAATTTTTGCTTCTCTGCCGTACAGCTCTTCTATCCTAGCAAGCTGATCTTCGTACCCCCTCACCTCCCTGTCATTCCTCCCGTGGAAATAGATTGGCACCACTTTTGCTTTCATTTCCGCACCTCCGTTTTTAATCATTTAATTTCGTTTTTAATCATTTATTATCATATTATACTCTTTTTTTTCTTTCGTCAAGAGGAAAGCAACTGCGGACTTCACTTATTATAGAGCTATTCGGGATTTTTCTGCAAAAAAAAGAACGCCCCATGACGTTCTTTTCACTCTTATTCTGTAAATACGGTTATTTCAAAAGAATTCCTGTCCCCGCGATACCTTGCTTTTGAATATTCTAGAGGTGTTCCTCCTGTGTTATAACCAATTGACACAAAATACTGTATTGGCTTCCCACAGGGCAGATTCAAAAGTCGTTCATCCTCTAGCTCCGCCTCTACCGCTTCTATAGTTCTGGAAACCCTGTATATCTTAGTATCCTCTCCTCCTGCCAGTATTTCATATAAGGCTTCTTTCTCCAAATCGTGCTCCATAACAAAAGCACAGGTCTTTGCTGGAAGATATGTCTTGATGGTCACAATCGGCTCCCCGTCAGCAAAACGTTTTCTGAAAAGAAAAATAACCTCTGCCCCCTCTTTCAACTGAAGGGCCTTTGCCACCTCTGCATCTGCCTTCATTTTTTTCAATTCCAATACACTGGTACTTGGCTTCATACCAAGCCGCTTCATCTGTTCCTGGAAAGATTCCAGTTTTTTTAAAAAATCCTGATTGATCTTAGGATGTGTGACAAATGTCCCCTTGCTCTTTATCCGGTAAAGCCATCCCTCCTGTACCAATTCTGTCACAGCCTGGCGTACCGTTGTACGGCTTATCTGAAATTCATCACTTATCTCATTTTCAGTGGGTATCATATCCCCATCTTTGTAATTTTCATTTTTTATCTCTGATAAAATAAGCTCCTTTAATTGAAAATACAGAGGGATCGGCACTGATTTATCCAGTTTTTTATTATCAAACAGCATATGTTCCTCCACTTCTTTTCCTACATGGAACAATTCCATACCTTCATAAATATATTGTGATTACTTTGCCTATTATAACACACTACATTGTAATATCGCAACATTGAACTTTTTTACTAAAAAGGCTTTTCAAATAGCTTTTCTTGTGTTATTATACTTTTATCGTAATATCACTATGTCACTACATAATATCATTATCAGTTTTCATACTCACCTTAAATCAGGAGGACCTAAAAATGAATCACTATGAACCGGCAACAACACCAACTATCTATTTTATTGGAGTGACCACCTCCCAATCCTCCATCATGACCGTTTTCCCAAAATGGGCAAAAGCTTTATGTCTGGACAATGCGGTCATTAAGGGGATTGATTTCGGATTGCATGCGCCGGCCGAAGAATACAGGGAGGCTGTAAAGTTCATAAAATCAGACCCACTTTCACTAGGCGCCCTAGTTACAACCCATAAAATCGATTTGTTCCAAGCCTGCAGGGACTTATTTGATTACATTGACCCTTATGCCGAACAGCTCGGAGAGGTCTCATCCATCTCTAAAATGGATGGCAGGCTCTGCGCACATGCCAAAGACCCAATTTCCAGCGGATTGGCCCTTGAAAATTTTGTTCCTAAAGATTATTGGAAAACTTACGGAGGCGATGTGTTGTTATTAGGCGCCGGCGGCAGTTCCCTTGCTATGAGCATCTACTTAACACAGGACAAATTCAGGGATAATCTTCCCAACAAAATTATCATTGCCAACCGTAGCCTTCCCCGGTTAGAACATGCAAGGAAAATCCTGGATGGAATTCAACCGCACACACGGTTTGAATTTGTTCTGAATCCTACTCCTGCATGCAATGATAAAACGCTTTCCCGTCTAAAACCCCACTCCCTCGTCGTAAATGCAACCGGGCTGGGGAAAGATGCCCCCGGATCTCCACTTACAAACGCCTGTTCCTTTCCTATAGAGAGTCTTGTCTGGGAAATCAACTACAGAGGGCATCTGCTCTTTAAAGATCAGGCGGAAGCCCAGGCAGACGCAAAAAAACTGCATGTAGAAGATGGATGGATTTATTTTATTCATGGCTGGACGCAAGTGATTGCGGAGGTATTTCACATTGATATCACAGACGGTATGTTACAACAGTTAAGCAACATAGCAATGGATACTTGCAGATAGGAGGAATAAATTATGAATCATTTTGACTGGAACAGAGGTTTTTCACTGGATTTCAATCTGGTTACAGGGTTTTCAAACGCTGCCCAAACTACAAAACGCTGCCTTTCATCCATGTCCGGCATGTTTTACAACCAGGAAGCAGCTAAACTGATACTTCAAAAGGGAGACCCTCTTATTTATGAATTTTATGAACTGGGCTGTCCGGAACGGCCGGGAGATTTATCATTTGGTACCACGATTTTATATCCTGGAAAAATCGGCAATGAATATTTTATGACGAAAGGACATTTCCATTCCATTCTTGAGACGGCTGAAATCTATTATACTCTGTCGGGAGAGGGCTATATGGTTATGGAAAACCAGGATGGAGATACCAGAGAGATACGGCTCTTAAAAAATAATGCAGTTTATGTCCCCAGAGGATATGCTCACCGCACGGTAAACACGGGCACTGTCCCACTTGTACTCTTCTACACGTTTGACGCTAATGCAGGCCATGATTACGGTACAATTGAATCGAAGGGATACCGAAAGCTTATTCTGGAGGAAAATGGTGTTCCGATTGTTAAGAACAATCCAAAATGGACGAATCACGTATGAAAAAAATCATGTGTGTAACCGGGCCTATTGATTTCAACGAGCTGGGTTACTGTCAGTGTCATGAACATATCATGCTCCGTGAAGGTGTATCCTGTCAATTAAACCCTGCCCTGTGTATGGATGATATTAATAAAAGCATAAATGAAGTAATCCGTTACCGCAGCGCCGGCGGACATTCTTTGGTGGACGCCCAGCCGGGCGGGTGTGGAAGAATGGAGAAAGATCTTTTGGAAATCTCCCGAAACACAAATATTCCCATTATAGCTTCCACGGGTTTTCACAAATTATCTTTCTATCCACATAATCATTGGATACGGAATTGGGACGAGGCGTCTCTTCTGGATTTTTTTCTGCATGAGATCAACAAGGGAATGTACAAGGATATAGATCATGGTCCACCTAAATCATCCACCTGTATCAAAGCAGGTATAATCAAGGCAGCTTTGGATTTAGAAGGGCTGACTCCACTGTACAAAAAACTTTTTACAGCGGCAGCAAAAGCCGCCTGCAAAACAGGTCTTCCATTTATGGTTCATATAGAGCAAGGTACGGATGCCCAGAGTCTTCTGTATTTTTTGCTGGAACTTGGACTTCACCCCTCCCGGATTCTTTTCTGTCATATGGATAGAACGATTCTTCCTCCTGACAGATATATACATTTGCTTCGGGAAGGTATTTATTTGGAATTTGATACCATCGGTAGGTTCAAATACCACGATGACCTGGCAGAATTAAAATGTATACAACATCTTGCAGACGCAGGCTATATCGGGCGGCTTCTTCTGTCTCTTGACACAACCAAAACACGGATGAAGTCATATACACCGGATGGAATCGGCCTCGACTATATTCTGCGTGTATTTCTTCCACTGCTTAAAACTAGTGGTTTCACAGAAGAAGAAATACAACAATTAACTATAGAAAATTGTAAAAATATTTTTACATGATTATCCGTCTCTTTTTGAAAGGAGATTTTCATGAAAATCTTAGTAACTCCTACCTCTATGCAACCTGGGAAAAACACAAAAGCTTTAGAGCGTTTGGAACACTTCACCAGTAATTTGGTTTTTAATCAAATGGGACGTCCTCTTTCTGAGGATGAACTGATTCCTTTATTGAAAGACTGTGATGGTTATATTGCAGGATTGGATGATGTCACAAAAAAGGTAATTGAGTCCAGCCCAAGACTTAAAGTCATTTCTCGCTATGGTACCGGAACGGACCGGGTGGATCTCAAAACAGCAAGAGAGCATCATATTACAGTCACCAACACACCCGGAGCCAATGCAGAGGCAGTTGGCGAACTGGCATTCGGCCTTGCACTTTCCATAGCCAGAAAAATTCCCAGCCTGAGTTTTCAAACATCCAAAGGAGAATGGACCCGCTCCACAGGTATGGAACTTGCAGGAAAAACCATAGGAATCATTGGTCTTGGTGCTATCGGCCGTGTTGTCGCCAGATGTGCCCATGGGTTTTCCATGAATGTAATTTCTTATGACCCTTTCATGGATATTTCTTATGCTTCCGAACACAGTATAAAAATCTGCGGTTTTGAGGAACTACTTTCTCAATCAGATATTATTACTTTGCATTTGCCTCTTACAGCTCAGACACGGCATATGATCAACACAGATACTATCCCTATCATGAAAAATAATGTTATCCTTATCAATGCATCCCGCGGAGGTATTATTGACGAGGCAGCAGTCTGCGACGCTCTAAAAGCAGGCAAGATCGGGGGACTCGGATTAGACGCTTTTGAAAAAGAACCTCCCTTCGACTCTCCCCTTCTAGCACTTGACAACGTAGTTGCAACCCCTCATACGGGGGCACATACAAAAGAGGCAACGGAAAATATGGCGGCCCTGGCTGTGGAAAACTTAATTAATGTACTTACAAACAAAGTCTGTTCCTATATTGTCAATTGAAATAAATCACCATCCAATAAATTCACAAACACCATTTTGTCACGCCCCGGCCTGGCAAAATGGTGTTTTTTTATCCCCATAAATACTCCGTCCTCTCCTCCTGCCTTCACTGTAAGTCTGAAAAATCCCCTTCTTCATCTCTTTTGCCTTATCAATTGCCAAAACAGCCACAAATTATATTGACGTTATTTTTTATAGGTGATATAATCCACATATAACATTTGCAATATATTAATTTGCATACGCCAATCAGGAGGTGAACTAAAAAGCGGTATCAATATCATTGCAGAAAGAAAAGACGGAAAAATTGCAGCAATAAGCCATTACTTATGATGCCCAACAGACCGGGCAGCAGAAAGGAGAACATATGGGGGACTCAGATGGAGGGAAGAAACGAAACGGGATCAGCAGATCGCTGAAAAGATTTTTTGGTGTAGGGGATTTTGGTTTTTCCTTTATGACCAATATTGAGACCTATTATTTTACTTATTTTCTCACAAACATTGCAGAATTTTCACTTCCGGTTGTGACCATGATCACAACCATAGCCAGCGTGGTGGACGCGGCTCTGTCCTGGATATACGGGGTTATCCTGGACACCTTCAAGCCCATGAAATGGGGACGCTACCGCTCCTGGCTTGTAGTCATCCCATGGCTGGTGCCATTTCTGTATGCGTTCCAGTTCATACGCGTTGGAAGCGGCACCGCGGCCGTGGTGATCATCATTATAGCCACCATAACAAGCCATATTGCGTGGAACATACCGTTCGTAGCCAATATTTCCATGATCAACATGGCTTCCAAGACTCCTGAGGACCGCATGGCCCTGTCCTCATCAAGGGCTATCTGGCAGTCCCTGGGAAGAGTGTTCTACTCCTATGTAGGCCCGGCAGTGGTCTCTGTCCTGGCCGGTATCGTAGGAGAGAAAAATTCTTACGGCGCCACAGCGTTCGTATTTGCCGCACTGATGGCAGCAGGTTATTTTGCACATTTTAAAATGTTTGAGGGCTACGAGGAAACCGGTGCCCAGGAAATTGAAAGAATGCAGCGGGAACGCGCTCAGAGGAAAGCCCGCGGACGTCAGGAAAAGGAAAGCGGTCTTCTTAAATGTCTCACCACCAATCCTTACCTTTTAGGCCTGACTGTGGCTGACCTGACAAAATATATCTACAGTTTTGTCGCCAGCGGCATTGCAGTCTATTATTTCACCTATGTTGCGCACAACAAGGATCTGACTGCAACCTTTATCCTTATCTCCAGCCTTCTTGGAGTCGCTGCTTCTTATCTTTCAAAAGCAGCCGCCAAAAAGTTTTCTGCCAGAAACACCGTCATCTACGCCTATCTTGCCATGGCAGTTGTGCTTGTACTGGGATTCCTCTTCTATCGTCAGCCATGGGCGGTTATCCTTCTGGTGAGCCTTGCGCAGTTCTTCTGTACCATGACAAACGCATGCGGACCTGCCCTCTATGCGGACTGTGCCATTTACAGTGAATACAAGACCGGGAAAAACGCCACGGGGCTGATCATGGGTCTCAGCAATATTCCTCTGAAGATCGGTGTGGTAAGCCGGGGTATTTTGATCAGCGCCTGTCTCGCCATTGCCGGCTTTAATCTGGAAACCGTGGAAAAAGGGATCACCTCCCCGCAGCTCGAACGTGGGATCAGCATGGGCTTTACCATCATTCCCGCCATTGCGGTAGCTCTGGGCGCAGTCATTATGATCTTCGGATTCCGCCTCACAAGGGCCAAGATAGAAAAATTCTCTGCCGAACTGGAAAAGCGGAAATAACCCGCATATAAAAAGGAGGAATAATATTATGTTAACTAAACGTCAAAATCTCATGGAAACCATCAGAGGCGGCAGCCCTGACCGCTTTGTCAACCAGTATGAGGCATTCCGCCTCATTCAGAATCCTCTGGGCGGACACAATCCCAATCCCAAATACGGAGAGATGAATGTAAAGAACGCCTGGGGTATCACGCGCTCCTGGCCCAAGGGCACACCGGGTGCTTTTCCTGTACACACACCGGAAAAGGTGGTGATCAAGGACATCTGCCGCTGGAGAGACTATGTACATGCGCCCAGTGTCAAATTCTCTGACGCAGAGTGGGAGCCTTTTATCAAACAGGCTGAGGAGACGGACCGGAGTGAGTATTTTGTCATGCCTTTTGTGGCCCCCGGTCTTTTTGAGCAGTGTCATCATCTGGGAGAGATCCAGACAACACTCATCAATCTCTACGAGGAACCGGAAGCTATGCATGAGCTGATCGATTACCTCACAGAATTTGAACTGCAGCTTGCAGAGGAGATCTGCACACACTTAAAACCGGACGGCCTGTTCCACCACGATGACTGGGGCAGCCAGACTTCCACTTTTATGTCCCCGGCCATGTTCGAGGAATTCTATCTGCCGGGCTATAAAAAGATTTACGGGTACTACAAATCCCACGGTGTGGAACTGATCGTGCATCACTCGGATTCCTACGCTGCAACCTTTGTGCCCTATATGATCGACATGGGCGTAGATATCTGGCAGGGAGTCATGACCACCAACCGTATCCCGGAACTGATCGAAAAATACGGCGGAAAAATATCTTTCATGGGCGGAATCGACAGCGCCAAAGTAGATTACGAAGGCTGGTCCAGAAACGTGATCGCCAGGGAGGTAAAAAGAGCCTGCGATGAAAATGGAAAATACTATTTCATCCCCAACGCATCCATCGGACTTCCCACAAGTACCTATGACGGCGTGTATGACGTGATCACTGAGGAGATTGATAAATACAGCAAAGAGGTATTTGGATAACACCATAAAACAAAAACTTGTCGGACAGCGGGTAATTTCCTGTCCGGCAAGTTCTCTTTTCTTATTATGCATTCAGCGGATATTTATCTGTCAGTTCTTTTACAATAGCCTTTGCCTGCTCTTTCTTCTCAGGCTCTTTCACCATGATCGCAATGGCCTCTGCGATCTTATCCATATCCTCTGCGTTCATTCCCCTGGATGTCACGGCCGCTGTTCCCAGACGCACACCACTTGTCACAAACGGAGATTCCGGGTCATTTGGAATGGCATTTTTATTGCAGGTGATGTTTGCCTCATCCAACAGGTTTTCCATGGCTTTTCCGGTAACTCCCGTACCTCTCAGATCAACCAGCATTAGGTGGTTCTCTGTGGTACCGGATACGATGTTGATGCCGCGTTTCAGAAGTCCGTCACACAGTGCTTTGGCATTTTTCACAATGTTCTGCTGATACTCTTTATACTCCGGCTGCAGTGCCTCTTTTAAGCAGACTGCCTTTGCAGCCACCACATGCATCAGCGGACCGCCCTGGATTCCCGGGAACACGGCCTTATTGAAATTGAATTTCTTAGCGATCTCAGCACTGCACATGATCATACCGCCTCTGGGTCCTCTCAGTGTCTTGTGAGTGGTTGTTGTAGTCACATGCGCATACGGGATCGGGCTTGGGTGTACACCTGCCGCAACCAGACCTGCGATATGGGCAATATCTACCATCAGGTAAGCACCTGCCTCGTCGGCGATCTCCCTGAATTTTTTGAAATCAATGATCCTGCAGTAAGCGCTGGCACCAGCTACGATCAGCTTGGGTTTGGATTCCAACGCGATTTTGCGGACTTCCTCATAATCAATCACACCCTCATCGTTTACTCCGTAAGGCACAATATTAAAATACGCGCCGGAGAAATTTGCCGGGCTTCCGTGTGAAAGGTGTCCGCCGTGGGCCAGGTTCATGCCCATCACTGTATCACCGGGCTTCAGCATGGCAAAGAAGACTGCCATATTTGCCTGGGCACCGGAATGGGGCTGTACATTCACATATTCACAATCAAACAGTTCTTTTGCACGTTCTACAGCAAGACGTTCCACTTCGTCTACGCATTCACAGCCGCCGTAGTAACGTTTTCCCGGATATCCTTCCGCATATTTGTTTGTCAGCGGGCTTCCCATAGCAGCCATGACTGCTTTGCTCACCCAGTTTTCAGATGCGATCAGCTCGATATGGGAGTTCTGACGCTCTACCTCATCATTAATACACTTCGCTATTTCCGGATCTGTTGCCTGAATTTCTTCCAATGAATACATGTTTTCCAATCCTCACCTTTCTTATAATTAACCTTAGAGTCCGCTGTGCGGATACTTTACCGACATTATCTTTCTTATGAAGATATTTGTTTTCCACCGAAAGACATCTGTCGTGTAAAAAAATGCCCAGAGCCGGAATCGAACCAGCGACACGAGGATTTTCAGTCCTCTGCTCTACCAACTGAGCTATCTGGGCATACGTGAAAATACGGCGATATTGCACCGTTTTCTCAAACAACACTGCAATATTATCATATTCCCTTTTATATTTCAATAGTTTTTTTTATTTTTTTACATTAATCTGGTAAAACATTATTACAGCTCTGTCTGTCCATGCTGTTGCAAAATTCCGTTGCTGTCCACAGATCTGTTTTAACAGACCCGTGGACAGACAACAGGAAAACAAGTGTTTTACACAACGGTATTCCGGATACATCCTATACCTTCAATCCCGCATTCCACCACATCCCCGGGATTCAGGAATCTGGGCGGTATCATTCCCATTCCCACACCTGCCGGCGTTCCCATGGCAATAATGGTACCCGGCTTTAATGTCATGCCTGCGGACAGTTCCGCGATCACATGTGGGATATCAAAAATGAACATATCCGTGCTGCTGTTCTGCCGCAGCACTTCATTGACCCTGCTCTTGATCGCCAGCTTGGGCGGTCTGGGAACATCATCCTCTGTGACAATAAACGGTCCCATAGGGGTAAATCCATCAAGACTCTTGCCAAAATACCACTGTTTATGACGTGTCTGCACATTTCTGGCACTCACATCATTGATAACGGTATAGCCAAACACATAGTCAAATGCGTCTTCCTTCTTTACATCCTTTGCCTCTTTGCCGATGATAACAGCCAGCTCCGCCTCATAGTCCAAGCTGTCCACCAGTCCCGGGTAAGAGGGAATACTGCCTCCGTCAGGTGTGGCCTCATTCACACGCTTGGAAAAATACACTGCGTAGGGGCGTTCCTGATTAAACTCCTCTTTTTTAAAACGACTGGATTCCACTGCGTGATCCCTGAAGTTCAGCCCCAGACAGATAATATCCTGCTTCGGATGGGGAATGGGGGCGCACCTGACAACATCCTCATAACACAAAAGCCTCTTGTTGGGTTTCTCACAGGCATGTTCCAGGATCGTTCTCTGTTCCCGGGTCATATTCTGGATCAGATCATTCATATCTCTGAAGTGAAGCCCCAGATCCTCAATGGGGATAAAACGATGGAATGCAAAGGAACACATCATACCCAGCCGTTCTTTGTCATCACCCTGCAGTTTATATGTAAGTAATTTCATGTTTTCTCCTCCTCATGCAAAATACCCGTCAAAGATTTCAGCACGTTACAACATAAAATTTAGTTATACATAATAGTATCATAATTTTCCGGTGTTTTCCACTAAAATCTCATAAATTTTTATGTTATTTGCATAAATATTATTCCTATTCCGGCAATTCCTTTTTGGAGAATTTTGACGAGAGAATAACCGACGATACCGTATTACCGAACTTTCCCAGTTCCTTCAGAAGTCCCTCGAACTGTGCTGTGTCCGGAACAAACACCTTCATGGTTGCGCCATAGACACCAATCGTGTGATAGAGTTCAAGCACATAGGGAGAATCCTCACAGTATTTGGCCAGTTTCGGCCAACTGCTGCTTGCTATCTCCATGTTGATGAACGCTGCCATGCCCTTCTGGATCCGCCCTCTCTTTATGATAGTTCTGTATCCTTCAATGATACCCTCTTCCTCCAGGCGCCGTACCCGCTCCGTCACTGCCGGGGAGGTAAGACCTACCATGTTTCCCAGCTCTTTCATAGATATTCTGGCATTTCCCTGGAGAATGTTCAGAATCTTTTTATCCGTACCGTCCATACGATCTGCCGCCTCCTGTCAACTGCAGCAATTCAGACAAGCTGAACTGTCACTGCCAATTCACTTTGTCCATTATAAATCTTTCCCCATACCTTGTCCATCAATTTTCCTTGCGCAGGACAATCCTTTTAATATTTTAAGAAAACCCGTTAAAATACTTTAATTATAAAAGCCGGATGCCCCATATACCTTTTTCCTCCCATGTTCCCTCAGGCTTATGACTGCTACAATATAGTCAGTAACAAAAACCACTATCTAAGGAGGCCTTTTTATGGAAAATATAAACTTACCCATCACAGGAATCTGTTCCTTTGCCAAATATCCCATCTGTACTGACCTTGACACTCTTGACGCTGACATCGCGGTTCTCGGTGTACCCTATGACCAGGGAGCAGCCTGGTATGGCGGACAGCGCCTGGCTCCCCGGGCGGTCCGCAACATCTCCACCGCCTACGCAAGAGGGGAAACAGGATTCTATGACCCGGAGGAGGATGCTTATCTCTTGGCAGCACCGATCAGGGTTGTGGACTGCGGAGATGCAGATATGCTGCACGGAGACCGGGAATACTGCTTCTCTTCCATAGAAGACAGTGTGCGCAGGATCCTGAAACGCGGCGCTGCCCCTGCTGTGATCGGGGGCGACCATTCCATTTCCATCCCTGTGGCAAGGGCATTGAGCGAACTGGATGAAACCATCAATATCGTGCAGTTTGATGCCCATCTGGACTTTGCCATGTCCCGTGGACCTCAGAAATACGGAAACGGCAGTCCTATCCGCAGAATGAGTGAGATGCCACATATAGGCAATATCGTTCAGATCGGCATGCGGGGCCTGGGCAGCAGTTCCCGTCAGGACTGGACAGACGCCCGTAACGCAAATACTGTGATCACCGCAAAGGATTTTCACCGTATGGGCATTCAGAACGTGCTGGGGCAGATTCCTTCCGGCAAAACTTTTATCACTTTTGATATAGACGCCTATGACATCTCGCTCATGCCTGCCACGGCTGCCCCTTCACCCGGAGGGCTTCTCTACGATGAGACCTGTGAACTCCTCTCGGGTATCTGTTCCAAAGCAGAGGTGATCGGATTCGATCTGGTGGAAACAGCGCCTTCCTATGACACCCCCGCCACCACCGGATGCCGTCTGGCTGCACTGACCATGCTGCACATCATGGGACAGATGACAAAAAAAACACTGGAATAATTCTCCTTCATTGATTATAATGGTTCAAAACGAACACATTAATATACGATTGGAGGAAATGCTTATGCTTCGTTCCAGTTATTATCTTCAGCAGCTTCAGGATCTCCTATATATCGCCCCTGTTGTGCTCATTGCTATCATGGGCCATGAATTTGCTCACGGCTGGGTCTCTGACCGGCTGGGCGATCCCACACCCCGGATGGACGGCAGGCTGACACTGAATCCCCTGAAACATCTGGATCCATTTGGCACCCTGTGTCTGATCCTCTTTAGAATGGGATGGGCAAAACCTGTGAGGATCAACACCCGCTGTTATAAAAACCGAAAGTCCGGCATCATCATGGTTTCCTTGGCAGGACCTTTCATGAACTTTATCCTGGCCTTTATATCCCTTCTTCTTTACGGGGCCGTGGGAAAATACGGAAGTGCCGCCTCTGCATCTGTGGCTGTATTCCTCCGGCTGTTTTACTATTCGGCAGTTATGAACATCGGCCTGGGTGTCTTTAACCTGATTCCTATCCCGCCCCTGGACGGCTCCAATGTACTGGCTGAATTGTGGCCGGGAGTATCTGCCTTTTACCAGCGCATACGTCCCTACCGCACCTGGATACTTGTCATCCTGCTGGCCAGCGGTGCCCTGAGCAGGCCCCTGGGTATAGCCAATGCCCATATTCTCAATACCCTATGGGGCATCGTAAAACTGCTGCTGAATCTCAATCCATATATGCCGCAGACAGGCCTGTCCATATGATTATAATGGAGAAGTATCCTGCCCGGAGGAATTCATGTCTTACTCAGACTTCTATGTCCTGCACCGACACGTTCCGGGCACATCCCTTCTTCTCCGGAAACAGATGTCCGAAAATCCATCTCACAAAAGGTCCGGCAAAAAATATCTGCCAGCATAAAGCCATTGGAAAATTCAGGGCAGTTGTCTGCATCCACTTAGCGATCACCTGCGAATCCAAACCTTTGAAGAGAAGCGTGGCTATGAGACTCATCAAAGGACACATGATACACACAGTCACAGCTGATACGGCAAGGATCACAACTGTCATCCTGTCTTTTCCCGGCGTCACAATGCGAAACGCCAGTTTCTTTGCCAGCGGCCCCGCTATGAACATTTCCAGCAAAAATCCTGCTGCCCCCATGATCACCAGTTCCCCAAATGCCATCACAAATACTTCATTTGTAAGCCCTCCTCTGTCCAGTGAAATGTTGTAGACCACCAGGGCATAAACCATCACCACCACCATGATCAATGTAAAAATAATGTCTTGAAACTTTGTCTTCGGCATAATAAAATCCTCCTTATTCTTTAATCAGTCTCCGGCAATAAAAAAGGCAGCGAGATCTATGACTCGTAACTTTCGCTGCGATCATGTCATATAATCTCACTACCATTTTCATCTAATACCGTTATTTATTTTACTGCTACTCTATGGTAACAGAATTTATTTCTCTGTGTAAGCACTTTTTTCAATTTCAGCACTTTACCTTCTGCTGTTCCCTGCACCGGTCTTACATAGGTCAGAATGCCTGAAATCATTCCTCTTCTGTCTTCCAATTCCTGACTGCGTCAAACTCGTCCAGGATTTCCTGCTCAGGCGCCTTGGTACACAGGCTGAAGATCACAATGCACAGAACACTGATCAAAAAGCCCACAGCCAGGGAATACAGGCCTGTTGCTGCGCCCAGTGTCTTTCCCTGCACCAGCGGCAGATAATCCCACACAAGGACAGCAGCGCCTCCGGAGACGATACCCGCTGCGGCGCCTGCAAAATTCGTCCTTCTCCAGAACAGGGACATGAGCACAATAGGTCCGAATGCTGATCCAAGTCCTGCCCACGCGTTTGACACCAGCCCCATAATACTGTTGTCAGGATTCCACGCAATGGCAAATGCCAGCAGCGCCACAACTATAACTGTGATGCGGCTTATCTTCAGCACTTTATCTTCGTCGGCCTCCGGGTGAAGAATATCTTTATAGATATCCTTTGATACAGAGGACGCTGTCACCAAAAGCTGAGAGTCCGCGGTAGACATGATCGCCGCAAGAATACCGCAAAGAAACAGTCCACCTACAAACGGAAGGCGCAGATCCCCGGTAAAGATTCTGGTGATCATTTCTATAAATACGCTCTCAGAAGACACGGTCCCCTCCGTTCCTAAGATCACCGGATAGAGGTATGCCCGGCCTATGATACCGATAAACACCGCTGCTCCGAGAGACAGCGCCACCCATACAATGGCGATCACCCTGGATTTGCGAAGCTCCTGCTGATTCTTCACGGCCATAAACCTTGTGAGGATATGAGGCATACCGCAGTACCCGAGCCCCCAGGCGAGCTGGGAAAAAATCTCCACAAATGTGTAGGGCCTGTCTCCGTTTCTGATCAAACTCAGATATGAGGCATGACCGCCTGCCACCCCGCTGGCATCCAGGAGACTGCCCACATTGCCACCTCCCACCAGGACGAAGGCAATGACAGGCACCAGAAGAAGTCCCACCAACATCAGAGTGCCCTGAATAAAATCTGTCACACAGACTGCCATGAAGCCCCCCATAAATGTATACGCCAGGATAACCACCGCACCAATCGCCAAAGCCACGTGGTAATCCACTCCAAACACAGAGTTAAAAAGTTTTCCTCCTGCTGAAAGCGCTGACGCTGTGTATACCAGGAAAAAGATCACGATCACAATGGAGGAAACCAGAAGCAGAATCCTCTTTTTATCCCGAAAACGGTTTTCAAAATATGCCGGCAGTGTCAATGAATTATTCGCCTTGATCGTATACCGCCTCAATCTGGATGAGATACACACCCAGTTAAACACCGTTCCCAGAAACAGGCCCACTGCGATCCACGCCTGCCCCGTTCCCAGAGCATATACCGTTCCCGGCAGCCCCATCAGCAGCCATCCGCTCATATCAGACGCCTGGGCAGACAGCGCTGCCACCCATCCGCTGAGACCTCTTCCGCCCAGAAAGTAGTCCTCAGAATTATTGGTCTTCTTCATATAAACTGCACCGATTATAATCATCAAAAACAGATAGGCGGCGAATGCAGTCAGTATAGCCATCATATCACTATTACTCATCCCTTTATCCTCCTTTTTCTATAGTTCTATTATCCTGAATTTTCGCAATTTGTCAAATAGTTCCTGCAATTTAAATTATAACTGGACAGACCTGCTGAACAGCCCCCAAAAACACAACAAAAAAAGAAGACACTCTTACATGCCTTCTCGTCAAATAAAAAGAGCGCGAGACGGGACTCGAACCCGCGGCCTCGACCTTGGCAAGGTCGCGCTCCACCAACTGAGCCACTCGCGCATAAGAGCGGGTGATGGGAATCGAACCCACATATCCAGCTTGGAAGGCTGGTGTTCTACCACTGAACTACACCCGCAGGTTATTCTGTTGTTGTGTGTCTGTCCTTAAGACGTTATTTATCATATAATAAATTGTTCCAATTGTCAAGACATTTTTTACAATTTTTTTCAAGGAAATTTTGCCGTTACTATTCACAGGACTTCGCCTCTTCCGGGACTGTAAACAGTAATATTTGAACTTCTTTTCAATCTATGTTATGCTGTAAATACTTATGTGTGCTGAAAAATGCATTTATACTTTTCAGCACAGACATTCGGACAATCCTTTGTCCTAAATCAAATGAAGAGGAAGGGTGTTGATTTTGAAAATACAAGAATCCGCAGAAAACTATCTGGAAACTATTCTCGTGATCGGGAAAAGGAAATCCCATGTGCGCTCCATTGATATTGCCAATGAACTGGACTTCTCCAAGCCCAGTGTCAGCGTTGCCATGAAAAATCTCAGAATCAACGGCTATATCGAAGTTGACTCCGAGGGATTTATCACACTTACACCGGAAGGCCGGAAAATCGCAGAAAAAATATATGAACGCCACCAGCTCCTCTCCGGCTGGCTGATACGCCTGGGCGTTGACCCCAAAACAGCAGCCGAGGATGCCTGCCGTATGGAACATGTCATAAGCGCCGAGAGTTTTGATGCCATCAAAAGACATACTCACGGTGTCAATAAGGAATAGAAAGCGTTTTATTTGATATGAAAATATTATTGGTAACAGAACAATTCTGTCTGGCAAACAACGGCATGACGATCTCCAGTCAGCGATTCGCACGGATCTTAAGAAAACACGGGCATGAGGTCCGTATGATGGGGTACAGCAGAGAACCTGCAGACGCGGACGGGGAATATGCCTATGCCATGAAAAAGCTCACCATCCCCATATTTGACAGCCTGATCACCTCCCAGGGAATGATATTTGCAAAAGTGAACAGGAAAACCATTCGCGATGCCCTTATGTGGGCCGATCTGGTACACATCCTCTCGCCTTTCGCCCTTTCCCATATAACCATAAAAATGGCCCGTCTCTATGGTGTGCCCTTTACAGGTGCCTTTCACGTGCAGCCTGAGAATATTACCTCCTCCATCCATCTGAGCAGAGCTGATCTTGTGAATGATGCCATTTATCACTGGTTCCATTTTTATATCTACCGCTACTGCCGTCATATCCACTGTCCCAGCAATTTTATTGCCGGCGAACTCAGCTCCCGTGGTTATCACTCACAGCTCCATGTGATTTCCAACGGCATTGACCCGGATTTTGTATACCGCAAATCCCCCAAAGCCAAAGCTCTGGAGGGAAAATTTGTGGTACTCATGGTTGGACGTCTCTCCATTGAGAAACGGCAGGATGTACTGATAAAAGCTGTGTCCCGTTCCCGGTACGCAGATCAGATCCAACTCGTCCTGGCAGGTAAAGGCCCCCGAAAGGACGCCCTGCTGAAGCTGGCAGAAAAAGAACATCTGACCAATCCCATACAGATACACTTTTTTCCGAAGAATCATCTGCTGGAGCTGATTTCCATGAGTGATCTGTACGTACATGCCGCGGACGTGGAGATAGAAGCCATGTCTTGTATGGAAGCATTTGCCGGCGGTCTGGTGCCTGTCATCGCCAACAGCCGCAAATCCGCCACACCACAGTTTGCGCTGGATGAACGAAGCCTCTTCAGAGCAGGTGACAGCGATGACCTGGCTGCTAAGATTGACTACTGGATCGAGCATGAGCATGAGCGGAAGATCATGGAGCACAGATACAGTGAGCTTGGCAAAAAATATGCTCTCGAAAACTGCGTCCGCCAGGCAGAGGAAATGTTCCAACAGGAGATGGAGGAACATAAAGGAAAAAGGAGGCGTTTCATTTGCCGAAAAAAAAGACCGGATCAAACAAAATCTTGAAAGAGGATGAGCATGTTCTTCACATGTGGCAGCCTTTTTCTTTTGAAGTAAAAAAAGGCTACGATTACCGGCGTACCAATCCCATCTCCCGCCTTGCCTCCTCCCTCCTAAAAACGGTCGCGGTGCCTGTCCTTTCAATATTTGACCGCATTGTGCTGGGTTCCCGCATTGACGGCTGGAAAAACCTGCGCCGTCTTAAAAATACCGGTGCGGTCACTGTCTGCAATCATGTTCACGTACTGGACTGCACTTTAGTGGAGCAGGCTCTCTGGAAAGAGCGCACCTATTTCATCACCCTGGCATCCAATTTTAAAATCCCTCTCGTACGGCACTTGATCCGTATTCTGGGAGGTGTCCCCCTGCCGACAGATGTACAGACCACTGCGGAAATGTTTTCCGAGATGGGAAAAGCGCTGAAAAAAGGTGCCTGTGTACAGATATATCCGGAGGGAATCCTTCTCCCTTACTGCCGGGGGCTCCGTCCTTTCCGAAGAGGCGCTTTTTATCTGGCAGAGGAAAACCAGGTTCCTGTACTTCCCATGGTGATAACCTTCCACAGTCCCACAGGCATCCGCCGGATTTACAAACGAAAGCCTTGTCTGCATCTGCACATCCTTCCGCCGCTCTGGCCTGACCCTGCCCTGCCCAAACGGCAGCAGATAAAGGACCTTCAGGAGCGCTGTTTTTATTCCATGCATAAAAAGATCACGGAATCCCGCTGAATTACCTGCGGTTTCCCGTGATCTTTTTATTATGCCAGACCTTTTTCCTCCAACCAATCTGCCAGAATATGTTTTCCGGATTTGATCTTCCTTGCACGGAGCTGAAACTCTATCAGAGTAAGCCCGGTAAATACCATACAAAGAATGATCATAAATATCACTGCGTTCTGAATACTCTCTCCTCCTGAGATCGTACTTCTGAAAGCTTCCACCGAGTATGTGAACGGCACCCATTTATGAAGATACGGCACAAAGGAGCCTGAAATCTCCAGCGGATAAGTACCCACAGACCCGGCAAGCTGGACTACCATAAATACCAGCATCAGGAAGCTTCCCACCTTGCCGATAAAATTAGTAAAGAAATACATCACTGACATAAATGCCACACTGGCCAGACACGCAAATCCGATGGTCCTGCCCATCTCTATGGGGTCAAATCCGTCAAATACATGAAGAAGCAGTACCATGGCAACAGCCTGCAGGACTGCTATGGCATAAAGCACAGATGCCTTGCTGAGCCACCAGGAAAATCCTGATTTTAATTTCCCTTTGTATTTCGTCAGCGGGTACATCAGGCTGAATGCAATACATCCCACCCATAATCCCACACTCATCATATAGGGGGCCATAGCATGCCCGTTATTCTCCACTGTGGTTATCATGGTTTCATTTGTCTCAACTGGAGCGGCAAACATTTCCACTGTGTTATCTGTAGTCTTTGTATTTTTCACCTGTTCTGCCCCATCCAGAAGGCTGGTACTGAGCGTATGGGAACCGTCAGCAGCCTGGAGAATGCCGTCCCCCAGCTCTGCGCTTCCATCTCTGAGTTGACCGGCCCCCTTCTGGATCTGCCCTGCTCCTTCACTTAACTGAGAAGCTCCATCCAGCAGAGTACTGTTATTTGCCGTAAGCTCACCGGTTCCTGAAACCAGAGAACCGGTCCCATCCTTCAACTGCGCGGCTCCGTCATAGAGTTGACCGCTTCCCGCAAGAAGCGCTTTTGCTCCGTCATCCAGACGTTTTGCTCCGTCCGACAGGGTTCCTGCACCGTCATCCAGGCTGCCGGCTCCCTGGTCAAGCTGACTGACGCCCTCTGCCAGTTCCGGCACCTTGCCCTGCAGCGTTTGGGCACCTTCCTTTACCCGGCCTGCACCGTCACTTACACCGGTGATGCCATCCAGAAGACTGTCTGCGCCGTTCAGGAGCGGCTTCATTGCTTCTGTCCTGAATTGTCCGCCTGCTGCTGCCGCCTGCTCTATTCCTGCCTTCAAAAACGGGGTTTTCTGACTCAGTCCTTCTGTTCCCGCTTCCAGCTTTTCGGCACCTGCCTTTGTCTGAGCGGCCCCGGAATGCAGTGCCTCAGCTCCTGTCTCCAGTGCTGCCATCTTCTCTGCAGCCGCTTTTACGCCGCCGGTGTATGCTGCCGTTTTCTCCGCAAGCAGTTCACTGCTGTCACGCAGTCGGCCTACCGCATTCACTACCTGTTCCATCACCTGCGCATCCGCGGCAGATGGCTGGAGGTTCTCTGCACCGGACATGATCTGTCCGTCAACACTGTCAAGTCCTTGAACTGCCGCGTCTGCCGCCGCCGAGACAGATTCCCCGGCTTCTCTCACAGCACTACTGCTCTCTCTGAGCTGAGCCGCCGCACTTTCCAGGCGGCTGTTGCCCTCATATACGGCGTTTTCATTTTCCTTTGCCACAGCTATGGCCTGGTCAGCAATTGCTGCTGCCTGGCCTATATCACCAGAGGCCACAGCTTCCTCAAGGGCAGCCTGCAGTCCATCAGCAGATACCGGATCCATACTGCCAAGGGCATCCACAGAGGCCTCCAGATCCCCGGCTTTTCCCTGCAGTCCATCTCTCACCCCATACAATGTTTCCAAAGCCGCCTTTGCATCTGATACATCCACTTTTGACTGTGCAGCAGCCGCTTCCCCTGAATTCTGTGCACTGCCTCCCCCTTCTTTGCCTGTTGTCAGCATAGTGTAAAGCTGATCCAGCCCCTGGTTCAGTGCGGATACACCATCTGCCAACTGCTGGGAATTGGCTCCGTCTTCCCCGTTGACAATCTCCATACCGGCCTTCAGCATTCCTATTCCTGTCTTCAGATCCCCGCTTCCGGCCTCTAACTCTTCTGTCCCCTCAACAAGAGCCCCTGCGCCTTTATGGAGCTGTTCTGCCGCATCCGGCAGTGTCTCTGTACTCTGACGAAGTGTTTCCAATCCTCCGCAAAGCTCTGCCATGGCTGCATCTGCATTGGATACCCCCACTTTCAGGGACGTACCTCCTGTTTGCAACTGCGTCGCTCCCCCTGCCAGTGCCCCTGTACCCTGGACAAGCTGATCCACTCCGCCTCTCAGCGCAGGTATCTGTCCATCCAGTTTTGAAAGCCCCGCATGCAGTGTTCCCGCTCCGCTCTTCAGTTCCTCTGCTCCCGACGCCAACGTACTGGTACCGTCAGAAAGCTCATTTACACCTGATACCGCTGCTGCCGCACCGTCCTTCAGCTCAGCCGCACCGGAATCCAACTGGCCGGCGCCATCCTTGACTGTACTCACGCCGTCCACATAGGCTTTCAGCCCCACACGCAGGGTGTCACTTCCTTCCCGAAAGGTTAGGGAACTGTCCGCCAAGGTCTCAAGATTATCAGTAATGGTCCGGTTCCCGTCTGAAATCTTATTTACACCATCCTTCAGATCCCTGGAGCCATCAGCAGCCTCCTGCATCCCGTCCCCCACCTCAGCGATCTGGTCAAACACAGCCTGGGTATAAGTCTTTGTCACTTCCTCCGCCACACTGTTTTTCACCTTCTCCATAGCCGTCTCACTCATCTTGGACGCGATATAATTGGTACCCGGATTCGTCTGATACGCAAGCTCCATCTTCTCAGGCTTCTCATCCATCACCGTAGCAGCATTTGCGGAAAAATCCTCCGGGATCGTGATCACCATATAATAGGTTCCGTTCCTGAGCCCTCTCTCTGCTGTCTCTGCATCCACAAAATTAAAGCAAAGCGATTCTTCTTCTCTGAGCTTATCTGTCAGCTCCTCCCCCACATTCAATTCCCTGTCATTATATGAAACCGCTTTGTCTTCATTCACTACTGCCACCGGCAGCTTATCCAAATTTCCATAGGGGTCCCACATTGACCCCAAAAAAAGTGTAGTATAAATCGTTGGAATCAAAACAATAGCCACAACAACCACTAAAAGAAGCTTATTGTGGACCAGTCCCTTCCATTCCTTTCTCAGCAAATCACATTCCCCTTTCTGTTACCAATTTTATCAGCACGCCATCCACACCCTTTTTACCATTCTATGCCCCGCCTTTGTTTTTGCTTGACTAAAATTCTATTAATAGATACCGTGTTGATTTTTAAGGTAATCTGTATTATACTAAAACCACTTGATCCTCACAACCATCAATTCCCCCTCACCCTATCCATTACTAGACATTTCTGCATATATTTGTTGCATTTTATACTTTTTTAACAATTGTCTTCCCACTTGAAACAGTTAGGAAAGGAGGCTCCCCTATGCCCAAAAAACCAGACCGCCGTATCCGTAAAACAAAATCCCAGCTCCGCGCTGGTCTCTCAAAACTCATGCAGCACAAAAGCATCAAAGAGATCACAGTAAAAGAACTGGTAGAAGAGGTCGACATCAACCGCTCCACCTTTTACCTCCACTATACTGACATCTACAACATGCTGGAAACCATAGAAAACGAACTCCAGGAAGAAATACTGAAGATCATCCAGGAACATCCTGTCAGCCCCTTCAACGAAGACAGTTTCCCTTTTATAGAAGACATCTTCCTGACCCTCTGGGAAAACAAAGACATCTGCAGCGCTCTTTTAGGCCCCAACGGTGACATGTCCTTTGTCAGCCGCATAGAGAGCATCATATCCGAACACAGCCTGAAAGTCCTGAAGGCCACCTTCCCGGAAAATATGGACAGCTTGAAATACTCCTATTCCTTCTGTCTGACGGGATGTATCGGCCTGATAAAAACCTGGCTGGATTCCGATACCGGTGAATCCCCCCAGCACATGGCTGATCTGACCTTCCGTCTTATCATGAACGCGCTAAAAGACATTTATCCGTAACCGTTCGTCTTCTTCTGTCACGCCGGCTCTAACCTTTATTCAAAGCCTTACTCTGCCCGCCGACTGCGGTTTTCTACCGGTTTCGGAAAAAAAACGGCCCACCGTCTTCTATATCTCCGCCCCATGCAGTATGATCTGCATAACGCATTGATATAGAAGACGGCGGGCCAAGCCTGCCTAGTGCATCTCTGCATGCTTTCCGAACCAATCGTCCCTGAGTGCCGCGTAAAGCTCCGCATCGGTGGCATCCACATATGGCTTCACATAAAAGATACCCGCCACTCCACAGGTCAGTGTACCTATCAGAAACCAGCCGATAAAAGAAAGATCCAGAACAAAGGCTTCCCACTTCTGTCCATACATCATTTCCTTGCTGATCCGCAGTGCCTCCCTGTAATGGATATCCGGCTGCTCCGCCAGAATATAAGGGACCATGCGGTAGGCATAACTCATCACGATTCCCGGGATCACAAACAGCAAAGTCCACAGAGCAACAAACAGATTCTTCATAAACATAACCAACACGGAATTCCCGTAAAACCCACTCTGAAAGCCAAACAGCAGCTTGGAGACTGGTGCATTATAATCACGGTTCTCCACATAAAATCTACAGGCTCCCACCAGCAGCATCTGAAAGATAAAAACATCAAGAAGGATCACAGCCAGGGAAACAGCCCCTGCGGTAAATGCACTTCCTCCCCAGTTGAAAAATGAATGACTCCAGTCCAGCTTCAAGTGAAGTCCCGGAATCTCAAGAAACGGACCTCCCGAGCCGTCACCGTTATAGTTACGCCCGTACTTTGTAGCCACAAGAGCTGATATCAAGGATACCAATACTGCCGGCCCGTAATTTTTCAGGAAATTTGCTTTGCCGCTCATCTTCAGATCAATTCTGTTCCACATAATCTCATCCCCATTCCCCGGAACCATTGAACCTGTTTCCGGATAATTCTCACTGTTCCATATTACCATATTTTCATGGAGAATGATACTTCTTTACTGCATTTTCTACCTGAACAATATCATTGATCCCTTCTGTTGCCCCCAGCCTCTGCACTGCCAGTCCGCCGCAGACGTTGGCATATGCCGCTGCTGTCCGCAGATCCATGTCCTGTGACAGGGCGTACACAAATCCTGCCGCAAAACTGTCACCCGCGCCTGTGGTATCCACACACCGGATGCTGGAAACAGCCGGACTCTCAAAGAACATTTCCCTGTTTTTCACAAAACATCCCTTATTCCCACATTTGATCACCACATTCCCCACACCGCAGTCCAAAAACGCGTCTGCGATTTCATGCAGTTCCCTCTTCCCGGTAACCAGCACGGCTTCCTCATAATTCGGGAAAAGATAATCCACACAGGCCAGCGCCTTCCGGATATCCTTCACTGTCTCTTCATTCTTTCTCTTGGTCATATCAGCACAGACCAATATTCCCTGTTCCTTTGCCCTGGAAAACAGCCGGGCAGTCTCCCTGCCGCCAAGCTTTGGAAAAACAAAGATACTGGCAAAACACAGGATTTTTACCCCCTGCAGATAATCCCCCTCCAGATGCTCCGCAGAAAGGCTGCGCAGCGTGCCATGAGGATTCGTCAGAAAACTCCGTTCTCCTCCCTTTTTCACCAGAACCACATTGATCCCTGTATCCACGCCGGGTTCTGTCCTGGTATGATCAAGTCCGATTCCCCATTTACGGCAGTGTGCCCGGATAAGCTCTGAGGCGGGGTCGCTGCCCAGCACAGTCAGAAGCTGGACACTTTCCCCTAATTTTGCCAGAATAGTGGCTTCGTTCAGGGCATCCCCTCCTGTCCTCATGGTGATAGCATCAGCCGGACTTGAACCGGTCTCAAAAACACGCTCATCCACCGGTTCTGCCAGCACATCCAGTATGGCTGCCCCCACAACTAAAATTTTTCCATCCATATCTTCTCCCCTTTCCACTTTGCTCTTTCTGAGGATACCCCATTTTTCACTGCTTTTTCTGCAAGCTCTCCTGTTTTCACTGCTTATCCTGCGGTCTCTTGTTTCCTCTACTCACAATATGCAGGCACCAAGCCCTCGTATTTTGTTACTTCAGTGTATTGTCATCCCGGAACTTTGCCAACAACGCTTTAAACTCCTGTCTGTCTCTGATAAAATCAAATTCTTCCAGATTTTCCAGATCCTCCAATAACCCCGTGCGCATACGTTTAAACAATTCCTTCTGCTGCTCCTGGTTTCCCTTCTGTTCGTCCAGGCTGTGATAGAGCCTGCTCTCCCCCAGCTTCCACGGCTTTCCCATAGCGTCCAGCACCTTCTCCAGCATTTCCAGCGTTCTGTCTGCATCTTTTCGTGCAGCCGCAGTTTCATAATCTGCCATATACTTTCCGTACTCCCACAGATCCAGCAGTTCCACTACATCCCTGCATTTCCCCGCATAGTATTCCATATCCTCCCGGCTGCCCTGTTCCTTATGGATCTCCATAAGTGTGATCAGACAGTTCTGCACATCGCCTGCAGCCTGGAGCAGCTTTTGCTGTGCCAGCTTTACTGCCTCTTCCGTTTTCCCCTGTCTCCTGTAAAGGAGTGTGAGCATTGGCCTCTTATCCACTCCCGGATCCGGTATCTGCGTCAGCAGTTCCTCTGCCCTGCTGTAGTTCTCTTTCTGAATGTAATCGGCAACCAGCATATTAAGGGCACTGCCTCTTATCTCCCAGTCCGTCTCACTGTTCATGGCAGTCCTTTCAAATAAACCCAGGATTTCCTCCTCATATACCGCCTTATCCTTTTCCTCCACGGGAAACATGAGCATGGCCCCCTTCAGAAAACCGGCAAGGTTATAGATCAGCTTGCTGCTGTTTGGATACTCGCTGATCTTCTTCATAGCCAGCTCATACCCTTCTTTATATCCTCTCTCTTTAAGCACTGCGTAAACTTCTCCGCAGAAATGATTGATCTCCTCACCCGTAAGCTCCTCCTCAAAGGACAGCAGGGTATTCAGATCCACCTTCAGAAGCCTTGCCAGAGGCGGCAGCAGGGTGATATCAGGATAACTCACTCCCTTTTCCCATTTGTTGACAGCCGGCGCTGATATCCCCAGATACTCTGCAGCCTGTTCCTGGGTGAGTTTCAGTTCTTTTCTTCTTGTTCTGATAATCTCATTTATTTTCATCATATTGTCCTCCGTTATACACACGGACAGCCGGCGCCAGCTCCCGCTCTTTACAATAGATATTATAACAGATACCCATTCCCGGCACTATTGATTCCTTTTTAATTTTTGATCATAAATTTTAACTGCTGCTCATATTACAAATCCCGGCGGCAGCAAAGTCATAATTTTACCATTGTTGAAACTGTCCAAGCGTGCTATAATCAAAATTGCAGGATACCTGCACAAAATAGTCCAATTTAAGGAGGTTATTACTATGTTAGACAAAAAAGTATCTGAACTGCTGAACACGCAGATTAACAAAGAATTCTACTCCGCCTATCTATATCTGGATTTTGCCAATTACTATAAAGAGCAGGGACTTGACGGTTTTGCCAACTGGTACAATGTACAGGCTCAGGAAGAACGTGATCATGCCGTGCTCTTCATCCAGTACCTTCAGAATAACAGCGAAAAAATCACACTGGAATCCATAGACAAGCCGGACAAGGTATTTGACGCCTTTGACCAGCCCCTGCATGCCAGCCTGGAGCACGAGCATTATGTGACCGGCCTGATTCACAATATTTACGACGCCGCATACACCGTAAAAGACTTCCGTACCATGCAGTTTCTGGACTGGTTTGTAAAAGAACAGGGTGAGGAAGAGAAAAACGCAGAGGATCTGATCCGCAAATTCGAGCTTTTCGGACATGATTCTAAGAGCCTTTATATGCTGGATTCGGAGCTGGCAGCACGGGTATACGCTGCCCCTTCCCTGGTGCTTTGATATGAGTGGGGAAAAATATCTGTGTCCCTGCTATAAGGTCACAAAAAAGGACATCAAAGAAGCCATCAAAGACGGAGCCTCTTCTTTCAAAGAAGTGCGGAAAATGACCAAAGCCGGGAAAGGCTGCGGCCACTGTGAGTGTAAAGTAAAAAAATATGCCAAAAAGCAGTTAAAAAAACACGCGTCCTGAATTAAGGCGCAAAAATGCCTGACGGATCAAGACTCTGCGTCTGATCCGTCAGGCATTTTTTTACCATATTCCAAGTATTCTCTGCATGACCAGACTCACACATGTAATCCCGGCCCAGCAGCAGGCCCCCATAAAAATAGGCTTCCCGCCTGTTTTAATGAGCTTCACCACATTGGTGTTCAGCCCGATGGCTCCCATTGCCATGACAATGAAGAACTTGCTCAGTGTCTTCAGAGGATTGAAGATTCCCGCCGGAACGCCCAGGTTCACAGCGATGGTGGTGATCACAGAAGCCCCCACAAAATACAGGATAAAGAAGGGAAATATTTTTCTGAACTCAACGTTATTTCCTTCCTCCTCTTCCAGATTCTTTGCCCGTACAATGGCAAGTACAAGGGTGATGGGAATGATGGCCAAAGTCCTGGTCAGCTTCACGGTCACAGCTTTGTCAAGTGTAGCGGCGCCCAGATTGTAAAGGGAATCCCAGGTGGATGCAGCAGCGGTCACAGATGAGGTATCATTGACAGCCGTCCCCGCAAAAATTCCAAAGGCCTCCCCGCTGTGTGTGTCAAATCCGATCAGAGCGCCAAAAGCAGGAAACAGAATTGCCGCCAAAATGTTGAACAAAAAGATAACAGAGATGGCCTGGGCCACTTCCTCGTCATCTGCGTCAATGACAGGTGCTGTAGCTGCAATGGCTGAACCGCCGCAGATGGAAGAACCAACCCCTACTAAAGTGGAGATTTTTCCCGGAATCCGCATCACCCGGTGAAGCACATAGGCGATGACCAGTGATGTGGTGATGGTTGCAAGGATAATAGGCAGGGACTGTTTTCCTGTCTGCAGAATAACCGACAGGTTCAGCCCGAATCCCAAAAGGATCACCGCATACTGCAGAACCTTTTTTGATGTAAATGTAATGCCGGGCTGCAGATTTGTCTTATCCTTCAGAATGAGAGTGACTGCCATTCCCAGAAGAATGGCAAAAACCGGTCCGCCAATGACCGGCAGTGCCTTTCCCAAAAACCAGCTCGGCAGTGCAATGGCCAGGCAGAGCAGAAGGCCTTTCCAATTTTTTTTCATAAAATCCATAGTTCTTTTCCCCTTTTCTAAATTACTGTTACTGGTATATCTTACCACGCATTTATAATAAAGAAAAATTATTTATATTTATTTTTCCATAAAAATATTTTATAATATAATCAACACTGACTACCAAATATTCTACAATATAATCCGTACCGGCCACATGATATTCTATAAATAATCTGTACCCGCCACGGTAGCAGGATTACGGTCATATACCCGCAATACAAAGATTTCAGGAGGACAAAAATATGCAGGATTTCCGCATGGAAACGTTTTTAACCGTATGTGAGGAATTGAACTATACACGTGCTGCCCATAAACTGGGACTGACACAGCCTGCCGTCTCACAGCACATTCATTTTCTGGAGGAGTGTTATAATACTCGTCTTTTCACTGTGCAGGGGCGGAAATTATACCTGACAGAGGCAGGAAAGCTCCTTCACGCCTCTGCCCAGACCATGAAAAATGATGAAACCCATCTCCGCCGCAGACTCAGGGATGTACAGCAGCCAAAAAAAGAATACCACTTCGGCGCAACCCTGACCGTAGCGGAATACATCCTTCCCGAAAAAATAAAAAACATCCTGAGGGAAGACCCGGACTGCCGTATGAAGATCACAGTCCAGAATACAAGGGAACTGCTTCGCCAGATTGACACTGGGGAAATAGACTTTGCCGTGGTGGAGGGTTCCTTCCCCAAGGAAGAATATGACTTCCTTCCCTACAGCAAAGAACCCTACATCGCCGTATGTGCCCGGGACTTTCCCCTTCCCAAGTGTCCCTGCATTCTGGAAGATCTGCTCCCATACACCCTGATCACCCGTGAAAAAGGTTCCGGCACCAGAGATATCCTGGAATCCATACTTGCCCAGCAGAATCTCAGGCTTGCCGACTTTGCCCGGGTAATAGAGTACGGAAGCATCGGCGCCATCAAACGGCTGACCGCTGCAGGATGCGGTATTACATTTATGTACAAAAAAGCCGCGGAACACGAGCTCCGCAGCCAAAAATTAAAAGAGATCAGATTGCAGGAATTCCATCTGATGCACGGACTTAACTTTGTCTTCCGAAAAGATACAATTTTTCGGGAAGAATATTCAAAATTATATTCCCTCCTGAAATAGAAAACACGCCTATGCCGCGTCCACAGATTCCATTCTCTGTGAAAGCCGTTCTATTTTACAGCAGAACTTCTCAAAAACAAAGTCAAACACAAGGCCATATACAACTCCGAACAGATTGTTTGCCAGCCTCAGCACCATGGACCCGGTCATACCGAACATTCCCATAGCCATGGCAAGTGCTCCGAAGGAATTAAAGACTGTCTGCCACAGATAGGTGGCTGAAAATCCCACACCGATACCCCCAAGAATTCCGATAAACCCGTAGAAGCTCTCAGGGAACACAGCACAGAGTCCAAAAAACAGGGCACAGCCGATTATATTTCCGGGGAAACGGTGTTTACACCTGTTTATCAAATCCTTCCGAAAGGGCTGCATTACAGACATCATGGCAAATCCTGCCCACATAATTCTGGGAAGGTGCATAAGCTGTGCGAAAAACATGCCGGATGAGATACCGAGAGCCATCCTAAGCTGCCACTTTGTTCTGGCCGAGGAAAATGCAAATTCCCGCAGCAGATCACCCAGCCCTCTCTTATACAAAATCTTCCTGTGGTTTCTGTAAAAGACAAACGCTGTTAAAAGTGCGCCCAAAGCCAGCGCCAGGACACGCATGAAATATTCCCGGCCCGACACATCATTCCCTTGGAGAAGCAGATATCCCAGAACCCAGGTGGCATGATTTGACATAATGATATTATGGCATCCCAGGGTAAGGAGCAGGAGCAAAAAGACAAGGTTCAGAAATAACGCCCATCCCGAAGTTACCATATTCGTCACCTTTGGCCCCACAGCCAGAACCCCAAATAAAATGACGATCACTGCACTGCCGTGGGAAGCTTTGATTCCCAGATCCGCGGACCTGAAAACCATCACTGTAAGCAGCACCACCACACCGGCAACACTGTTCTTCTCTCCGAATATCTTTGTATATGCCGTGACAAAAGCCATACAGAAGGCCAGTGTCAGAAACACTTTAAATATATAGATGAGAATATGTCTTCCCTTTTCCCTCTTGTCTTTACTGTTCTTGATCAGTGCCTTGGAACCGGCCTGATTCAACTGTAATTCCTGATAAATACTCAAATGATCAACTCCCTGAATGACAAATTTCCGTTACTGTTTTGTTTCCCCGTATTCCCCGGCCTGATGGTTTACCAGACGTATCAGCTCCATAAGACGGCTGAAAGTCTCCTCTCCTGCCCTGCGCCTCATGGAATACAGGGGTTCCAGATAATACGTGTAAGTGCGCTCCAGCTCTTCCCGCCCTTTCCCGGTGATACACAGATAATAACTGCGGTGGTCTGCTGCACACATCTCTTTCTCCAGAAATTCCTTTCTGCAGAGGCTTTCCACCAGCCGGCTGACCACCGGCTTGCTGATTCCCATACCCGTACAGAGCATATGGGATGTTAGCTTTTCCTTTGAGAGCGCTACCCTGGAGAGCAGATCCAGTTCCTGTGAGGAGGATATCCCGCCTTTTTTTGCTCTCCTTACATGCAGACTGCAGAAAAGCCTGATATCCTGCATCCGCTCCATCATTTCTATCCAATCGTATTCCATTGTCCCTCTCCCGCTAATGAATCTGCAAAGTTACCGTTACGGCTGCTCTGCAAGTACCTGCTGTCGTACTACTTCAATCCATTTCGTTTCATTACACCTTGTCTATTTAGTTTACTTTGTTAACTATTTAGATATACTACTCCAAATAGTTTATTTTGTCAACTATTTCCATAATATTTTTTAAAGGGTCACCTGCATATCCTTAAACTCTTTTGGTGATATCCCATACTCTTTCTTGAATGCCCGGTAAAAACTGGAGTAATCCCCGAATCCAAACATTGGATACACCTCGCTGATCCCCACATCCCCCAGTATGGCGTCCTTACAGGCAGCCAGGCGTTTCTTTGTAATATACTGATGGATGGACAGTCCCGTGCTGTCTTTAAACACATGGGCGATATGATATTTGCTCACATAAAAATGCTTGGCAAGACTTTCCAAGGACAGATCCCCGTCCAGATTTTCTTCTATATGATCAGCCAGCCCCTGATACAGGTTCATCTCCTCCCTCTCACTCTTTGGATAATTCTGTTCATGGACAACTCTGTTCAGATGAAGGATCAAATCACTGACACACAGGGATATCTTTGCCTCTCTGCCGAACCTTTTGGAGCGCATTTCGTCGATCAGGCCGAAGACCTTTGAGCGAATGGTATTGAACGTCACCACATCTGTGTGAAAAATATAGTTCTTGGTCACCTTCACATGCTGCATCAGATAGGCATAATCCGACGATGTCTCCATAAGACTGTTGCAGTATTCCTCTGTGATCCAGAACACAAAACGCCGGTAGGGAACCCGCTGGTCCCTGATCACTGCATGATGCCGCTCCTTGGGCGGTATGAGTACAATATCCCCGGGTCTCATAGCGTGATCTTTTCCTCCTATTACCATGTTCACATTTCCCTCCAAAAAAAGGTAGAATTCATAATAATCATGCGCATGGTCCTTTACCTGGGACAAATAAAAATCACTGTAATAATAGATTTCAAAATCCTTTGAGAGCATATACTGCCTGGTGCTGAACGCTGTCTGCAGATTCTTTTTCATACTCGTCACCTCCGTCATATCTAAATGGATCATTTTTTTAAGCTTATCACGAAACCGCAACTTTTGCAATGTAAACAACAAATCAGTCAATTGGCTTTTTCCCCACAATAATTATAATAATAGATATCAAGTAAATGAATCCCAAGCGGAAAAGAGAAAGGATACAAAAAGCTATGGAAATGACATTAAGATGGTATGGTTCCAAATTTGACACAGTTACTCTGAAACAGATTCGCCAGATTCCCGGTGTGACAGGGGTTATCACCACCCTTTACGACACACAGCCGGGCGAAGTATGGAGCAGAGAGCGCATCGCTGCCCTGAAAGAAGAGGTTGCTGCATCAGGACTTCACATTTCCGGTATCGAGAGCGTCAACATCCATGACGCCATCAAGACAGGTTCTCCCGAGAGAGACATGTACATTGACAACTATATCGAAACTCTGGAAAACCTGGGAAAAGAAGACATTCATCTGGTATGCTACAACTTCATGCCTGTCTTTGACTGGACCAGAACAGAGCTGGCACGTGTAAGACCGGACGGCTCCACAGTTCTTGCCTACACACAGGAAGCTGTCGATGCCCTTGACCCGGAAAACATGTTTGAATCCATCGCAGGCGATACCAACGGTACGATCATGCCGGGCTGGGAGCCGGAACGTATGGCTAAGATCAAAGAGCTGTTCGACATGTACAAAGACATTGACGATGAAAAATTGTTTGAAAACCTGAAATACTTCCTGGAGCGCATCATGCCTGTCTGCAACAAATACGACATCAATATGGCGATCCATCCCGACGATCCCGCATGGAGCGTATTCGGCCTTCCGCGTATCATCATCAACAAAGCCAACATCCTCCGCATGATGGCAATGGTGGATGACCCGCACAACGGCGTTACCTTCTGCTCCGGTTCCTATGGCACCAACCTGGAAAATGATCTGCCGGATATGATCCGTTCCTTAAAAGGCAGAATCCATTTTGCCCATGTGCGTAACCTGAAATTTAACTCCCCCACAGATTTTGAGGAGGCAGCTCATCTTTCCACAGACGGAACCTTTGACATGTATGAAATCATGAAAGCGCTGTATGACATCGGATTTGAAGGCCCTGTCCGCCCGGACCACGGCCGTATGATCTGGGATGAAGTGGCAATGCCGGGTTACGGCCTCTACGACAGAGCACTTGGCGCTACTTATTTAAATGGACTCTGGGAAGCAATCGTGAAAGGAGCAAGATAGTCATGCAGGTAAATGAACAGGGATTAAAAAATAAAGAACAGTGGGAAAGCAAAGGCTATGACCTTCCCAAATTTGACAGAGCAGCCGTGACCGAGAATACAAAAGAAAATCCATTCTGGGTTCACTTCGGCGCCGGCAATATTTTCCGTGCTTTCCAGGCAAATGTAGTGCAGAACCTTTTAAATGACGGCGTTCTGGATCGTGGTCTGGTCGTTGCCGAAGGATTTGACTATGAGATCGTAGAAAAAATGAACCGTCCCCATGACGGCTACAGTATCCTGGTGACCTTAAAAGCAAATGGTTCTGTGGAGAAAACCGTTGTAGGCAGCGTTGTGGAATCCCTCACCGTTGACTCTGACAACGACGCTGACTTCAATCGTCTGCGTGAAATTTTCAAAAAGGATTCCCTGCAGATGGCCAGCTTCACCATCACAGAAAAAGGCTACAGCCTTGTGAACGGCAAAGGTGAAATGCTCCCCTCTGTTGTAGCCGACATGGAAAAAGGCCCGGAAAAACCTGAGAGCTACATCGGCAAAGTTGTAAGCCTTCTGTACACCAGATTTCAGGCAGGTGAAAAACCCATCGCCATGGTGAGCATGGACAACTGCTCCCATAACGGAAGCAAGCTTCACGACGCAGTCTATGCATTTGCGAAAAAATGGTCCGAAACAGGCCTGACAGATAAATCCTTTGCAGACTATATTGAAAATCCTGCAAAAGTTTCCTTCCCTTGGTCCATGATCGACAAGATCACCCCAAGACCGGATCCGTCCGTAGAAGAAATCCTGAAAAAAGACGGCGTGGAAGAATTAGAGCCGGTTGTAACCTCCAAAAACACCTATGTGGCTCCTTTCGTAAACGCTGAGGAATGCCAGTACCTTGTTATCGAGGACGCATTCCCTAACGGAAGACCTGAGCTTGAAAAAGGCGGTCTGATCTTCACAACCCGCGAAACTGTGGACAAAGTGGAAAAGATGAAAGTCTGCACCTGTTTAAATCCTCTGCACACTGCCCTTGCCGTATTTGGCTGCATTCTGGGCTATGACCTGATCTCCAAAGAGATGAAGGATGAGACCCTGAAAAAGCTTGTGGAAGGCATCGGATATGTGGAAGGCCTGCCGGTTGTTATCAACCCCGGCATTCTGGACCCAAAAGAGTTCATTGACACCGTATTAGGCGTTCGTATCCCGAACCCATTCATGCCGGATACACCCCAGCGTATCGCTACCGATACTTCTCAGAAGCTGGCGATCCGTTTCGGTGAAACCATCAAGGCATATCAGGCCTCTCCTGAGCTGAAGGTATCTGACCTGAAACTGATCCCTCTTGTATTTGCGGGATGGCTGCGCTACCTGATGGGTGTGGATGACAACGGCAATACCTTTGAATTAAGCCCTGATCCGCTGCTTGACACAGTGCGCCCATACGTTGCAGACGTAAAACTGGGCCAGGCTGTGGACGCAGAGAAGCTGTTAAAGCCAGTTCTGGAAAATGATAAGATATTCGGTGTAAACCTATACGAAGCAGGTATGGCAGACACTGTATGCAGCTACTTCTCACAGATGACAGCCGGTACAGGCGCAGTCCGCAGTACACTGGAAAAATACGTTTAGAATGATCCATCCCTTTTGATACCCTTTGGGGCTGCACGAAACCTCCGCTCGTGCGGCCCCTTTTCTCTCTGTTTTTCCTGATCACCTTGCAAAAAGACGGCACCGTATGGCTCAAACCATACAGTGCCGTCTTTCTTACATTTCTAATATACTTCTGCCCCAAAAGGCATAAGTGCCAGCTTTGCTATTTTAAAATGCTGCATTCCAAAGGGAATTCCCACAATAGTGATACAGAGCGCAAAGCCGATCACCAGGGACTCCAGTGCCAGGGGGATTCCTGTCACTATCATCCAGATGACATTGAGAAGCAGAGAGCCTGCTCCTCCACCGTACTGTACTTCTTTTCCAAAAGGGAAAAAAGCCAGCGACGCAAATTTAAAACACTGCATCCCCACAGGAATCCCCACGATCGTCACACACCATAAAAGCCCTGCCAGACACCAGCTCAGGCCGCTGATGCAGCCTCCAAATATAAACCAAAGCATGTTACCCAGACATCCCATATGAACACCTCCTGTTCCAGTTTATTCATTTAACAAGTCTCTCAGTTCTCCAAGAATCACTCTCACCCGCATAATTGCGTCATCCACCTGTTCTCTGGCATCGTTGATCTTTCTCTGTACCAGATAATCAGCTACAAGCCCGTCAAAAAAGAAGTCAGCAAACGTAAGAAAGGAACTGATATCCATCCGCAGATCAAGGGGAACCTGAACATCCCTAAGCTCCCTCTGGAATACAAGCAATTGTCTCTTTGCCTCTTCCATATAATCTGTGGCGTCTGACATTTTTGAATGCTTTACCCAGTCTGTAAAAAAACCGCCTCCCAGCATATCGAAAATTCCCCAGTTCTTTGCTCCCTGAAGCTTTTCTCTGGCATTTTCCAGACTGTACAGGGCTTTTTCCCCAGCTACTGCCGCTTCCTCAATTTCTTTTCTTCTCATTTCGTCTCTCATCTTTCTTTTCCTCCATTTTCTCAGCCGGCTTTTCTGCGGCGGATATCTGGAAGGTGTACTGAGAATAGATGGAACTAAAAAAAGACCTCTATCATGACATCCGCCACAATAAAAGTCTTGCTATCTCATTTGATACGGACACCTCTCGGTATCGGTTGACGATTTCAAACCCGTTCATCTCTGAACGTTCAGCTACTCCCTTTCGATTGCTTGGATAAAATATAGCACAGAGGAGATGAATTGTCAATATATTAACGCAAAAATCCCAAGCTGCCGAACTCATCTCATCTCTGTTTACTGCTCACTGTCCGCTGTTCACTACTCACTGTCCAAAGTCCCGGAATCTGTACCGGGATTCCCTGTCTTCTGGTATTGTTTTTCAAACTCCGGCCTTGAAAGAGGTTTGTTGAAATAATAGCCCTGAATATAAAAGCACTCCAGGTTCTTAAGGATTTCTAGCTGTTCTCTATTCTCTACGCCCTCCGCAACCACTTCCATACACAATTCCTGGCAGAGCGTCAATATATTCTTCACGATAATACGGGCTTTTTCATTGGTGAGGAGATTATTTACCAACCCTTTGTCCAGTTTCAAATGATTGAAACGGATCGCTGAGAGGAAAGACAAATTGCTGTATTTTGCCCCGAAATCATCCAGCGCGATGTTATATCCAGCCTGGCAGATCTGTTTTCCTATCTGTGCCACAGTATTGCGCTCTACTTCTCCCATACTCTCTGTGATCTCTATCTCCACATACCGCTTGTCCACACCATAACGGAAGATGATCTCCTCCATTCTCTCTATGAGCTGTTCTTCCAGAAGTGTTGCCCTGGAAAAGTTAAGGGAAACAGGAATCAGTTCTACCCCTCTTCTCTCCCACTCTTTCAGGATTTTGCATACTTCCTCAAAGACAAAGAAGTCTATGTAATGAATCAGGCCGGCTGTCTCCAGATAAGGGATGAATTTCCCCGGCGGTACAATGCCTTTCTTCGGGTCCTGATACCTCACCAGTGCCTCCGCGCCGCAGAGTGTGTTGTTATATGTATCAATCTTAGGCTGCAGGTAAACTGTAAATCTTCCTGCAGAGATCTCTTTTAACAATTCCTTCAATATCCCTGCGCTTCTGTGGACTTCCGCAAAAGGATGCTCATTATAATATTCCTGCTTTGCTATCATTCTGCGCTCATCCGCACTGGCGATAAGGAAATCCAGGCTGATGTCCGTATCTGACCAGGCACTTCCCACAGAAACACTGGCTGCCTCACGCATTCTCTCCCTCATCTTCTTCAGCCGCTTCTCAAAAGCGTCATGGGAAATATTCTCACTCACCAGTAAAAATTCATCTCCGGTAAAACGATAGACCCTTGCCGCAGGGAATTCCTCCTGCATAATATCCGCAGTAAACTGAATCACATTGTCGCCGTAGGCGTTTCCGTAAATCCTGTTGATATCCTTCAAACCATTGATGTCTACGGAAACAATCCCCAGTGAAATCAGGCTTTCCTCCCTGATAGCAGAGCAGAACTCCTTATAACTGTTCCGGTTCAGCACTCCTGTCAGTCCATCGTGGTGCATGAGAAACTCCTGCTCTTCCTGTAATCTGCGCTTTGTGAGTTCATTTGCCACAAAATACTGTATTGTAGTGAGAATAGTGGTATGCTCCGTATTCCTTTTGGGGTTGTCGATCTCCATGTAACCCATCCGTTTTTCGCCGTCCTCCAGGCTCACTAAATAGCAGGAGTCAATGCCAAGGCTCTTCATATTTTTATAAAGGCCGCTGCGCTTCTCTTTCCACTGTTCTATATCCTGTATTAATTGAAGCCTGCCTAATTCCTCCCATTTCCACCCGCCGGGGCTTCCAGGGTATAAATAAGGACTGCCGCTGACACCGGCGGAAAACATATCCTCTTTTTTCCACTCATACACTTCCCGGATTTTGCCGCTTTCCGGTTCACACTCGATCACATATGCCCTGTCCCCTCCATAATAGGAGGCCAGCGATCCCAGCACGTTTTCCAGTGCATGTCCGAAGTCAGCGGCACGGGTAAGCGCGAACATGCCCTGCAGCAATACCGTTTCTCCAGCGCTGCCAAGCTCTGTCTGTGCCGTATTCCGTAACGTGTCCGGAACCCCAGGATTCCCCGGCTCATATTTTTTTAGGTGATCGCTGTAGACGAAGACACCACTCCTGCCCATGGATATACCTGTTTCCAGGGCAGCTCTGGCCATCTGATACAGCCCCTGGAAAATATGCTCCGGACAGTTGTCAAAAATAATACCACAGGATACATTGACCGGATGGCTGATATTCGGAAACATATAGGGAAGGGCAATTGTCTTTATGACATCCTCTGCACACTGCCGCACGAACTCTGCCCTGGGATTGTTATACAAAAAGACTACAAACTCATCCCCGTAAAACCTGCCGATAATGGCATCCTCAATAAACCTCAATTTAAGCTGGTTGCTGATTTCCTTCAGCACATCATCCGCTGCCACATAACCAATTTCATGAACCAGTTTTGTAAAAAAGTCCACGTTAAATACCAGCAGGGCATAAGCCTGCCTCCTGCCCTGGTTTTTCAGCAGCGCATCCCCTATCATCTGTATGGCGGTCTCCTTGTTGTAGACGCCGGTCTGTACATCATACTCCGCACGGAACTTCAGGGCCAGCTCCAGATTTTTCTTCTCGTTGATATCCTCCAGTGTACCATAGACATATAGATCGCCGTTCTGCACATCCCGCACCAGACGTGCCACAGCATTGACCCAGGACAGTCTTCCGCTCCTGTCTTTCCTGCGGTACTCAAAGTTAATGACTGTACTGCCCTCTTTATACGCTCTGCACAGGGCATCTCTGCTCATCATCTTCTGCAGACGCAGTTTGTCCTCCTCATTGGCCATACTTTCATTGTGAAGCACCATCAATTCCTCATAAGTCATTCCCGGAGGATATTCCATGCGCACCTGGCCCTCCACGTACTCCACACAATTCTGGTCAAGATTACAGCGGAAACTGGCGATCACACCTCCGTCGTAGGTGAGCCTGAGCTGCATTTCCTGTTGGTAGACCATCTCCGCCTTTTTTTGTTTTGTAATATCCTCTCCCACAGCAACTGCGCAGCAGGGCCTGTTATTCTCATCACACAAAAGGGCATAGCTGACCCTCTCCCACCACCAGTAGCTTCTGTCCGCGGAACGTGTGAGAATATCTGCCTGTACATGGCTCTGCCCATTCTGGAGCCGGCTGTATAAATCCAGCAGGTCCTGTCTGCTCCTGGGATGTATATACCCATTCTCCAACAGCGCTTCCGGTGCATGTTCCAACTGCCGGAATCCGTGACTCTCCTGTGCGCCCTCCGTCAGAAACAGCGTGCTGGTCCTCATATCATATTCCCATACATTGATATGGGCTTCTTTCAGCGCTGCCCGGTAAACCATCTCCTTATGGGCCAGCTCCCTCTCCAGAGGATTCTCTGTCTGTGTATATCCCCTTGGAAGTATGGCCTGCGCCTCACGGGCCACTACCTGTTCCTCCGGCCGGTTCTTCCAGGCCCCGTATATACAGTATTGGCCCTTGCCGTTTTTCTTTGCCCGGTACATGGCTGCATCCGCTTTGGCAAACAGGGACATAAAATCCGTGCCATGCTCCGGATAAAAGCTGACACCAATGCTGCAGCCGATACTACAGGTGTTCTCGCCATTGGTGTAATGGTCAAATATATTCCGTATGGCATTGACCTTTGCTTCAATAACGCTGTTCTTCTGAATATTGGTCATGAAGACCACAAATTCATCACCGCCGATGCGTGCCACAATATCCTCATGCCTGAATATTCCCCGAAGGCTGCCCGCAGTCTCGTTGAGAACCTTGTCACCGAACAGATGGCCATAGGTATCATTGATATGCTTAAAATTGTCCACATCGATCAGCAGCATGGCTGCCGGATCATGTCCCTGCTGCATATACTGCTCTGCCCTCACCTCGCATTCCCGCCGGTTCAGAAGACCGGTAAGGGGATCCAGGGCAGCGGCTTTCCTGGCTTTGATGATCTCTTTTTTTCTCTGGTCAATATCTGAAATGATACCCAGTATCTTCAGAAGTCTCCCATCCCCGTCCCTGAGCGCTGTGGCATGGACATCCACCCAGAGATAAGAACCATCCCTGGATTTGAGACGGTACTCACATTCCATCTTGTCATTCCCCTTTAAGATGGCTTGAAATCCGCCCCGCAGCCCCGCCTTATCTGCCTCATATACAATATCTGTGGCAAACATAGAATCCGGAAAACCTTCTGCCGGAATCTGATATCCGAATTTCTTCTCAAAGTTAGGAGAATAATATATCTCATAGGTGACACAGTCCAGCTCAAAGATAATATCCTGCATCTGTGAGAGCACGATCTCATACCTCTGCTCACTGATAGCAAGCTGACGCTGTGCCTCCTTCTCCCTGCTGATATCATGGAAGATACAGTGAAACCAGCAGCCCTCTTCTTTATTCTCCATAACCTCCGCGCTGATCCATGCCCAGCAGATAGTACCGCCTTTTTTGACCAGACGGTTCTCATACATGAATACGCTGCCGTTCTTCAATTGTCTGCTGATTTCCCCCATGACCATTTTACGGTCCCCTTCATAGACCGCATCCAGAATATGGTTGTGGAACCGTTCTGAAAATTCTTCCCTGGTGTATCCCAAAAATTCAAACAGATGATCGTCTGCATCTATCAACGTAAAATACTTGTCATACCGGCAGTTAAATACCCCTCCGCCGATTTTGCTCTTCCCGTCTGAGCTGTTCGCTTTTTCATTCATCCCGATCGGCCTCCTTCTGCCTTCAGTACCCTTTTCCCCAACGCCTGTTCTTATACTCTATTGTATTACAATCCTGCCGTTTTTTAAACTTTTATGGCAAAATCTGTAATATTTTTCCATATTCCGATGCCGGGTGTCGGTAACTTACAGAAAAAAGCTGCCGCACAATTGGCTTCATGCAGCAGCTTCTTTCTGTCAGGCTCAGCCTGCCGAGGGATTTCCTCTATATTTTATCAGTGTTTTCTTCCGTCAAAATGGTCACCTGGGTAATATAATGTTCCATATCCGAGACTGCTATTTCATTCATCCCGATCTCATAGGCATATCCTGTGAGCCTGTAACCATGCTTCTGCGCAAACTCCAGCATACGGCTGTAAAGCCCGGGAAGCTTTTCCCAGCTCCCTATACTGATGCCCCGCAGATAAGTCCCCGGCGGCTTTCTGTAAAATCCCTCCACCTCTGCGGGACTCTCCAACTGGGTATATAACCCGTCGTAGATTTGAAACTCCCCGTGCCGAATCTTCTCCGCAGACAGTAAGCTGCCACAGCTTGTCTTATATTTGCTCAGATCCCATGCCTTCTGCAGATGTTCCAGCAGTGTACTCATATCAGCAAACTCCCCCTGCTGGACCTGAGAAGACAACGGTGTTATAAAAAGATACTCCTCCTCACAGTGGATCAGATCGATCTGTCCGTCCCTGACCTCCATACTGAGACGCAGCATTTCCTGTTTTTTCTTTAAAACATTCCGCAGAGTCTCCAGGTTCTGAATGGTCTCTTCGATCTCCCCTACTTTTTTCTCCGAGAGTTCTATGAACCTTTGGGCTGTGGGACGGTTCAGGTATTCTTTGATCTCCCCAATGGACATATTCAGTTCACGGAGCGCCAGTATGCTTTCCAGCTCTCCGCTCTGCTGATAAGTATAATAGCGGTACCCGTTCCTGCCTTTGTACGCAGGTGAAAAAAGGCCGATATCATCATAATAGTGAAGGGTCCGTTTATTTAAATGATGCAGCCTGGCAAACTGCCCGGCTGTAAATAATATTGAATTTTGAAACATTTCCAATCCCCCTGACACGTTATCCGTTTTCTCTATAGAATGACTATACCACGTTATGAACAGACCCAAAAGAGTCATCAGCACATATATTTTTTCTCAAATTCATCAGCCGGAATGGGCTTTGAGTACACATACCCCTGTATCATATCGCAGTTTACCCGCCGCAGATATTCCACCTGTTCCGGCTCCTCTATCCCCTCTGCCACAGTCTCTACATTCAGCTTCTTCGCCAGCTCCATCAGACAGGCGATCACATCTCTTGCCTTCTCACTGTGCATATCCAGAAAGAAAAGCCGGTCCAGCTTCAACGCATCCACATCAAATTCCTTCAAGAGTCCCAGGGAGGAAAACCCGGATCCGAAATCATCCAGAGAGCACCTGAATCCCAATTCATGCATCCGGCGGATACTGTCCTTCACCACATCTATCTGCTGCTCATCCAGGAATATGGATTCTGTCAGCTCAAATTCTAGCAGCTCTTTTCTGACCTTGCAGCGCTCGGCTATGGCGGAAAACTCACTGAGAAAATCCGGTTTCCTGAAATGCTGTCTGGACAGGTTCACAGAGACAGGTATCTGCCGCCTGCCCATGTTCTCCCACTTTGCCATAAGTGCACATACTTCCTCAAATATATACATATCAAGTCTGCATATCTTTCCGTTTTTTTCAAAAAGAGGAATAAAATCTGAGGGGAAGATCACACCTTTTTCGGAATGCTGCCAGCGCACCAGTGCCTCAGCCCCCACAGCCTCGCCTGACTTTGGGCTGACCTTTGGCTGAAGATACACCTGAAACTCATGACAGCGAAGGGATTCCTCAAACAAAGCGTTCATCTCCTCTTCCCACTTCAGGCGTTTTACAATTTTCTCGTCGTAAAAGACACAGTCTCCCCCCGCCTCTTTTTCACCGCTCTGTTCAGCCAGGCGCGCATGGTCCTGTAAAATGGTAATCTCCTCGCCGGGATCGCGGATCACGCAGGCCCCCTGTCGGAATACAATAGGATAGCGGGGGACTCCCTCCTGGGAAGAGGAATTTATTTCCTCGGTCATATCTTTCAGCCTTGTCCGGATAGATTCAGGCTCTGCATCCCGCAGACACAGAAAAAAGCTGTCAGATTCATTCCTGGAAACAAATTCATTTTCGGATGGTCTGATATGACACTGCAGTACATGATGTATATACCGCAGGGTGGCGTTGCCCGCCTCGGTACCGAACCTCTCATTGATCATTTTAAAGCCTTTTACATTCATCATGACAATGGAATAGGCCGAAGGCTCCATTTTACCTGCCAACTCCTCGTATTTCAGGCAGAAAGCCGCCTGATTCATCCCTCCGGTGACACTGTCTTCAAATGCATACCGCTCCAGTTCTCTTCTCCCCGTATTGAAAAAGCGGTAAACATTTACAAGAAAGATAAGAAACACTGCCATGACAAATATAAGGATCAGGAAAAACCTCCATATACTCCCCTCTGAGTTGCCCGAGATCAGATCAGCGGGTATGATGGTCAGCAAAACCCAGTCATTGATTCCAAGCACATCATAAGACAAAAACAATTCCTCCTGAAGGGGAGAGGTAAATTCCAGGATTCCGCCCTTTCCCTTCTGCATATTCCTCCGCATCTGCTCAATCTCAGACAGGAGCTTCTCGTCTTTATTCTCCTTGAAAATATCATCCAACTGCAAAAACGGCTTTAAATCAGTGGGGGAAAGGATCACTTCTCCGCTGCTGTCAATGATACAGCTCAGACTGTTTCCGTCAAAGCTTTTGGATGCGATCATATCCTGCATTTTTTCCTTGCTGCGGGTGCCCACCATGACATACTCCACGGACATATCCACATAAACCGGTACCGAATAGATGATCTCCTGGCCTCCAAGATAACTGGTTCCTGCTTTACCGTCAAAGGATTCCCTGACACAGTCCAGTTTTGCGATTTCTCTCAGCTCTGTCTCATCTATGGTATGGGGAAGCGGCGTATGTATCATTTCTCCCTGCCTGTCAATGACTGTCAGAACATTGAACTCCAACAGTCTGGCCTCCTGTTCAAGAAACTGTACAAGCCCGGCCTCGTCTTCCTCTGTTCCCGAAAGACTACTCACTACAAAATCCGCCGTCATGGCCAGATCCTGAGATTTATGATGCATGGTATTTCCAATCTCACCCGCCATATGGGTGGTCACATCCTTCAGATATTCCTTGGTGCTGCGGGCTAGCACTTTCTGAAGCCCAACAGCATTCCATGCGGTAATGATCAGTGTTATCAGGATAACTGCCGAAATAATCCACACCTGCATCCCGCTTATTAAAAAAGGACCCTGATATGCAGAGCCTCTTGTTTTCCTTCGTCTCATAGCCTCATACATACTCCTGCTATAACTGCCGAATGTTTTCCGATGGTCAGCGCAGTACATGCGCAGACCTGCTGAATGGTCAAAATCATTTTACTATAATTTGATTTTGAAGTGCAATCTTATATTTGTGTACGTATGCATATAGTATTATAATATTAGATATACTTACCGTATAAAGGAGACTTTGCCATGGAACAGAAAAACAGATTATTCGATTTTTTGTATCAAAATCTAAAGGAGCAGATCGAGACCGGAATCCTGCCCTACAAAAGCGCGCTGCCGTCCATGAGCCAGCTCTGCGAAATATACCATGTGGGAATGCGCACAGTCAGAGAAGTGCTGAAAGCCCTGGCACAGGAAGGGATGATACAGACAGCCGAACGAAAGCCCTCCCGTGTCATATACAAGCTTACAGAGATGCCTGAGACAGACTCTGCCCTTGAGCCGTCCGTGCGCACAGCCCTGAAAAACAAATCCTCTATCCTGTCTGTGTACGAGACCATGACTATCCTGATGCCTCCCCTGCTCGCCTTCTCTGCCCAGGTCTGCAGTGAAGAAAAAATGCAGCACTGCCTCTGGATCCTGGAACATGAGAAAATGGCCCGCAGAAACAAATGGCAGACTTACTCCTGTTTTCTCCATGAAATCCTCTCCGCCTCAGGAAGCCTGCTGTTCCGGGATCTGTATATCAGTCTTGAACTCTATGCCCACATCCCATTTTTCTGGGAACACAGAGATTCCATTATCAAGCCGGAAGAAAACAGGAGAAAATGCTCTTATTGGGAAAACGGACTTCTGAGACCGGAAAATGCGGAGGAAGCTCTGCGCTATTTTACCGGGCTCTACCGCTTCACAACAGATAGGATAGAACAATATCTGGACAGGCTTTCACTGGAATATCCACAGGTACAGACAGTTGATAAAAATATATACTCCTGGAATGCAGACCTGGGCCGGGACCATTATTATATGCAGATCGTCCGGGATATCATTGATAAAATAGGGATTGGAATCTATAAAGACAGGCAGTTTCTACCCTCAGAAGAGACTCTGGCACGCCAGTATCAGGTCTCCGTTGCCACCATACGAAAGTCCCTCTCTGTCCTGAACCGGCTGGGCTTCTGCAAAACCTATAATGTAAAGGGAACGCAGGTGACTCTTTTTAATGATGATGCCACGTTATCCTGCATGAAGGACAAAAATTACAAAAAGGATACGCTGCTGTATCTTAGCGGTCTCCAGTTCATGGCTCTTGCCGTCCCCCCTGCCGTCAGACTGACTTTTGACCGGATAACAGAGGATGCCATACATTCACTGGAAGAAAAATTCAGGAAACCCAATGCCATTCCCCTTGATCTGATCATGGACTGTATCACCCAACAGATGCCCCTTTACCCCTTCAGAGTCATTTTGAAAGAGGTGAGAAAGCTGCTGCACTGGGGATACTATTTTTCTTTCTACGCAGAGGGCAGCCAGATGTCAAATACTATAAATCAGATGGGACTGCAGGCTTTTAAGTATCTTCGTGAAAATGACCGGGCTGCCTTCGCCAAACAACTGAGTGCCTGCTACTGCTATCTACTGACCTTTGTCCGTGATTTCATGAAAGACTGCGGACTCCCCGAAGCCGGCAGGATCGCTGAACCTGATCTGTCCTTTATCCGATTTTATATCTGAACCAAAAGAAACCCTTGTAAAATCTTCATTCTACAAGGGTTTTGACGTGCGCGAGAGGATTCGAACCCCCGACCTTCTGGTCCGTAGCCAGACGCTCTATCCAGCTGAGCTACGCGCACATCCAATATTGATTGGATAGATATTAATTTATTATTGCCTCAGCAACGAAATTTATTATATCTTATGGTGCGAAAAATGTCAATAGGTTTTTGAATTTTTTTTCTTCCTCTTTGCTTGCCATGTTACTACTCACAGCTCTGCAAAAAACGCAGTTCTGTGAACAGCAACGCGCTTCGCGATGCACAGATACGGAGCATTCTGCTCCATATCGCGCTGGCTGCCTCGGGATTTTCATGCGCAGGCGCATAAAAACACCTTGCGGGACAGTGGCTGTGAATAGTGGCTTGCCATTTTTCAGCGGATTGTTTATATTAGAAGGTAAGCGCAATCTACATATTTATAAAGGAGAGATCATCTTATGAAATCATCATCAGACCTGAAGACCATGCTGGCCTCCATTCACCGGAAAAGTTATCCCGCCTACAAGGACTTACGGGGTATCTATTCCTTCGGCGATTATACATTATCCATCGACCATGTACAGGGTGACCCCTTTGCGGCCCCCTCCAGCCTGAGCATAAAGATTCCCCTCAAAATGGCTGGTTTCCCCTCCCATTACTACAGGGAAAAGCATACCCGGATCGCCCTTCAGGACTATCTGAATAGACAATTTGAACAGCAGGTGTACCATTTCAGCTTTAAGGCCAAAGGCTCCGGCAAGAGCGGACTCATCTCTGTCAGCCGCTGCGGCCAGGAGATCCTGGACAGAACCGCCTGTGAGATCACCGCGTCGGATCTGACGGCCCGCTTTACCGTAGGTTTTCCTGCAAATGGCAGAACTATCAATGCGCCGGAACTGGAAAAGATCCTGTTTGAATTTCTGCCGGTATGCGTGCGGAAGTCCTTTCTGTACAAAAACCAGAACGCAAAGACCGTGGAGAGTGTCTTCTTTCTCGCAGAGGACCAGCAATACATCCGGGAAGAACTGGAGAGCCGGAATCTGGCCGCTTTCGTGGCTGACGGCGCCATCCTGCCAAGACAGAGCGGTGTATCGGACAAGCCGCTTGCTGACTGCGTCCCCTTCTCTTCCCCGGACTCTATGCGCATTGAGCTAAATCTTCCGCACAAAGGAAAGATCACAGGCATGGGCATTCCAGTGGGCATCACCCTGATCGTAGGCGGCGGCTACCACGGAAAATCCACCCTGCTGAACGCCCTGGAATCCGGGGTGTACAACCACATCGCCGGTGACGGAAGAGAATATGTCATTGCGGACCAAACAGCAGTGAAGCTGCGCTCTGAGGATGGACGTTTTGTTAAGGATGTGGATATCTCCATGTTCATTAATGACCTTCCCAACAAGAAAGATACCCACTGCTTTTCTACCCCTGACGCAAGCGGCAGCACCTCCCAGGCCGCAGCTATTGTGGAGAGCATGGAGGCAGGTTCCCGTCTGTTTTTCATTGATGAAGATACCTCTGCCACGAACTTCATGGTGCGTGACACTTTCATGCAGCATGTGATCAGCCGACACAAAGAACCTATCACCCCGTTTTTGGAGCGCGCCGGGGATTTATATGAAAAGGCAGGAATCTCCACCATCCTGGTGGCGGGCAGCAGCGGTGCCTTCTTCCACATTGCTGATACTATTATCCAGATGGACTGCTACCGCCCTGTGGACATAACAGATTCTGTAAAAGAACTGTGTAAAGACTTTCCGCTGCCCCCGGCAGATACCCCTGCGTTTATCCTTCCGCAGAGCCGCCGAGTTATGAGCACCCCTGATTTCCGGGAGCCTCAGGGACGCAGAGGCGGCCGCGGGGCAGAAGGAAACGGACACGGACCAAGAGAAAACCGAGGGTTAAAGACTAAGACACATGACCGCTACACCTTCTCCATCGGCAAAGAATCCGTGGACCTGCGGTATGTGGAACAGCTCACTGACTTTGAACAGACGGCTGCCCTTGCCTCCATCCTGCGCTACGCATGTGAAAACCTGATCGACGGTAGAAAAACCCTGGATCAGGTGGTGAAGCTGCTTCTGCATCAGCTTGAGACGAAGGGCCTCTCCTCTGTCTGCGGAACCTCCTACACCCCATGCGGCCTTGCCATGCCCAGACCCCAGGAGATCTATGCCTGTTTTAACCGTTTCAGAAGGCAGTAGAACAGACATCCGGCCTTCATGACAACAGGATACGGCAGGAAATTGATCAATCTACAAAATATTTCATAAAAACGTGAGGTTCATCACGGCATTGCCAAAGTGCTGCGGCTATACTTATCTGCATAAGCAATGGAAACCTTCCGGTACCTATAGGAATACTGGATCGCTGCGTGTTATCTTTCCATTGTCACAGAACGAGTGAGGCCGCAGTTTTTTGCGCCCTCACACCATTTATGAAAGAGGTGAAATTATGGGTTATTGTTACAAGACGCAGGATCTACAGCAAGTCTTTTCTGCTCTTACAGAAACTTATGACCTTTACGCTCCCAAACTTTTTCTGAAAAAGGGAGCCTTTTCCGACACGGATCTGGTCCGCTATGGCAGGATCACTTCCCCTGAGGAAATCGTATTAGACAGGAAATCCCGCTTCTCTCCCAAAGAAGTGCTGCTTCCCATTTCCCAGACCTTATTCTATTTCACAGAGGACAAAGTGACAGAACCGAATCCCCCCAAAAAGGACGCGGTCATCTTCCTTAGAAGCTGTGACCTTCACGCAGTGCGCCGCCTGGATCATATATATCTGGAAAACGGCCCTGAGGATTCCTACTACAGACAGCTCCGGGACCATGTAAAATTTGCCCTTCTTGGCTGTCCCTCTTGTTTTGACTCCTGTTTCTGCGTGGATATGGGGACAAACAAAAATCTTGATTATGATTTCAGTCTGGATCTTACAGGAGATACCTGGAAAACAGACGTCAAATGGCCGGAACAGGAAGCGCTTTTCCAAAAGTATTCCGTTTCAGAGGAATCTGTCACCCCCTCGTTTGTGACAGAGACAAAAACCCGTGTACATATTCCCGAAAGCCTCACTGCCAAAGCCGCCAAAAGCTCCATCTGGAAAGAATACGACAGCCGCTGCATCAACTGCGGACGCTGTAATTTCTCATGTCCTACCTGTACCTGCTTCACTATGCAGGATCTGTTCTATACAGACAACGGCAAGGTGGGCGAGCGCCGCAGAGTGTGGGCCTCCTGTATGGTGGACGGCTACACGGACGTGGCAGGCGGAGGAAGTTACCGTAAAACCAACGGGGAACGTATGCGCTTTAAAGTCATGCATAAGGCACTGGATTTCAAACAAAGAGCAGGCTATCAGATGTGTGTGGGCTGCGGGCGCTGCGATGACGTCTGTCCGGAGTACATCTCCTTCTCCCACTGCCTGAACCGACTGTCCGATGCCATGAAGGAGGTGGAAGACTTATGACAAAAAATGAATATATTCCTTTCCGCTCTGAAATAAAAGATGTCATACGCCACACAGATATAGAGTATACCTTCCGCATGGAATACACAGGTGATGTAAAACCCGGACAGTTCTTTGAGGTATCCATCCCCAAATTCGGCGAAGCCCCTATTTCTGTCAGCGGCGTTGGGGACGACTTTGTGGATCTGACCATCCGCCGTGTAGGTAAAGTCACAAATGAGGTATTTGAACAGTATGAAGGGGACACCCTGCTGCTACGCGGACCTTACGGAAACGGATTCGACCTGGAAGATTATAAAGATAAAGAGCTTGTCATAGTAGCAGGCGGCACCGGTGTCTCCCCTGTCCGGGGCGTGATCGACTATTTTGCCCGCAACCCCGAGGCCGCAAAGAGCGTCACTGTCATTGCAGGCTTTAAAACACCCAATGATATCCTGTTCCGCCGTGATTTAAAGCTCTGGGAGGAGAACCTCAGCCTGATCCTCACAGTCGACAGCTGTGAAGGCAATCCTTCTTATAAAGAAGGCCTTGTAACCGCCTATATCCCCGGTCTGGAATTTGAGCACATGGAAGACGCCTGCGCCATTGTCGTAGGCCCTCCTGCCATGATGCGCTTCTCCACCATGGCCCTTATGGACCGAGGCTTAAAAGAAGAGCAGATTTGGATCTCCCAGGAACGCAAAATGTGCTGCGGTCTTGGAAAATGCGGCCACTGTAAAATCAATGATGTCTATGTATGTCTGGACGGCCCTGTCTTTAACTTTACCAAAGGCCGACAGCTGCTGGATTAGGAGGTGCAGGGAATGGATGTCAATACAAAGGCTTTAAAGAAAAACGCGTTCCGCGTCACAAAAGAGCGTGGCAAAACAGCCTCCCGTGTCCGTGTACCGGGTGGTCATATGGATGCCTGCTATCTATCCATGATACAGGATATTGCAGAGAAGTATGGAAATGGAACCGTACACATCACCAACCGCCAGGGCTTTGAGATCCCCGGCATAGACTACGCTGATATGCCCAAAGTGAATGAAATGCTCCAGCCCATTATCGAGGGACTGGACATTAACCAGACCGACCCCGGCACCGGCTATCCGGCCTCAGGAACCAGAAATGTGAGCGCCTGTATTGGAAACCGGGTATGTCCTTATGCCTGTTATGACACCACGGCATTTGCAAAGCGAATTGAAAAGGCAATCTTCCCCAATGATCTGCATTTCAAGATTGCCCTCACCGGATGTCCAAATGACTGTGCAAAAGTGCGCATGCATGATTTCGGCATCATGGGTATGACCCTCCCGCGCCTGGATCCTGAACGCTGCGTAAACTGCGGTGCCTGCGTCAAATACTGCCGCCGCAAATCCGTGGAGGCACTGGAAACAGTAAATTACCGTCCAAAGAGAAACGAAGAAAAGTGCATCGGCTGCGGAGAATGCGTTCTGAACTGCCCTGCTTCCGCCTGGACCAGGGATGAAAAGAAGTATTACCGCCTGACACTTCTGGGACGTACCGGAAAAAGAAATCCGCGTCTGGGTGAGGATTTCATCAAATGGGTGGATGAGGACAGTATCATTAAGATCATACTGAATACCTACAAATATGTGGAGCACTATATCGACCGCTCCGCTCCCGGCGGCAAGGAACACATCGGATATATTGTGGACCGGACCGGATTTGAGGAATTTAAGAAATGGGCACTTGACGGCGTGCAGCTTCCTGAAATCGCAGAGGTCACCACTCCTATGTATTGGAAGGGAGTCCACTATACAAAATAACGCTCTGACATGAACAGGGGGGATGCTGCACGAAACACTCGTGCAGCATCCCCCTCCACTGTATCATGACCGAATCTTCAAAAAATTTTATTATCCGAAATGAAATTGTTCCTCCCGCTGGGCTTTCCATTATTTTGTGATCGTCCCGTCCAGATCCCACAGATCTTCCCAGCCTTTTGCCCCGGCCCAAAGGAATACCTGGCCTTTTACCAAGCGGCAGTTCTTGTCTGCAAGGCGGATCTTCTCCATCTCCTCCTCTGTGAGCGGGTCCTCAGTGGTGCATTTCAGATTGCTGATATACTGTGGCTCCTTCACGGAGAAGGGAATCGGCACCTGCCCGCGCTGTACCGCCCATTTTAAACACACAACCGCCGGATGTACCTGATGTGCCTGGGCAATTTCCAGGATTTCCGGCATCTGGGTATCCGCAATATCCTCAGAGGTTCTGTCGCGCTCCGGGCGTGAGGGCGAGCCAATGGGACAATAACCGATAGGCACAATATTGTGCTCCTGTGCGTACGCAAACAATTCCGGCTGCTGAAAGCCCGGATGCAGCTCCATCTCAATGGCAGCCGGCTGTACTCTGCACAGGGGAAGCACTGTTTCCAGTTTCGGTATGGTCATATTAGACATACCGATATGGCGCACGAGGCCTTCTTCCAAAAGCTGTTCACACTGTCTCCACACACTCATAAACTCCTCTGTGGAAAACGGCCTGGAATCCGGGTTTCTGGAATCTCCGTCACAGCCGGGTGCATGGTAATTGGGAAATGGCCAGTGTACAAAGTACAGATCCAAGTAATCCAGGCCCAAATCTAAAAGGCTCTGTTTACAGGATTCTGTTACTTCTCCTTCCCCGTGCATGTCATTCCACACCTTTCCAGTGATGAACAAATCTTTCCGCTCCACAACTCCATTGTCAAAAAGTCTTCTGAGCACTTCTCCGATTTCCTTCTCATTCTGGTAGACAGATGCGCAGTCAATGAGACGGTATCCGTTTTCCACAGCACCATACACTGCATTTGACACCTGTTCTGCAGAATACTTGTCAGAGCCAAATGTCCCCATACCGATTGCCGGCATTCTGACGCCCGTATATAAGGTTCTGTAAGGCACTTTTGCCGGATCTACTCCTTTCCCCATAAAAACCTACCTTTCATCCTGGCTGCCGAAAACAACCGCAACCTTGCCGCACTGCCCGCCCGCCATCAGCTTATAGGCCTCACCTGCTCTCTCAATGGGGAATTCATCTGTGATCAGATCTTCCGGATGGATATTCCAGCGCACCAGACGCTCAACCAGCTCTTCCATTCTCCACAGACTTGTCACCCAAGAACCATAAATGGTCTTCTGTCCGTGAATAATATCCGGGCTTGGATTGAAGGTACAGGTTCCGCCCTCTCCAACGAATGCAATTTTGCCCCACTCTCTTGTGGCACGGATAGCAAGCTGACGACCTGCATCATTGGCACTGGCATCAATGGCACGTTCTACACCATGTCCTTTGGTCACTTCCAAAATCTCGTCCAGGGTATTCTCGCCCGGTTTGAACACATGGTCCACAAGTCCCAGTTTCTTAGCCAGGTCAATGCGGTAATCGTTCATTTCCACGCCGATCAATTGATTCGCTCCCAGTGCTTTGGCAAGCATGAGTGCTGCCAGGCCTACAGGGCCAAGTCCTGTCACCAAAACCGCGTCATTTCCGCTGATACCGATCTTTTCAATCGCCTCATAAACCGTACCGAATCCGCAGGCTACCTGAGCACCGTCTTTGTATGTCAGTTCATCCGGCAGGGCGATCAGATCTTTTTCTTCTGCCAGTATGTACGGGGCCATACCGCCGTTTCTCTGCCAGCCGTACGCCTGACGGAATTTGCTCTTACAGGAAATGTAATATCCTCTGCGGCAGTCATTACACACACCGCATCCGGAAATGTGATATACAATCACCCTGTCGCCCTTTTTGAATCTGCGGAGGCCTTCGCCCTCCTCCACGATAACACCGCAGGGCTCATGGCCTGCCACCATGCCCGGAATATAACCCTCCGGCCCTTTTCCCACGTGTTCCCTGTAAATGCAGCGGATATCACTGCCGCAGATCGTAGTTGCCTTTGTCTGGATCAATACCTGTCCGTGACCCGGTTTCGGAACATCGAACTCCTTCATTTCCACAGAGCTGTTGCCCGGAAGTATTGCGCCTGCCATCTTTTTCGGAAGCATTTTTACTGCCATAATTGTTGTCCTCCCAACCATGAATTCCAGCGTTTTCTGCTGTTTCTTATTTGTCCTTATTATACCATTTTGCGGGAAGGTTATTAGAGATTTCTGCGACACCTTGAAATCTTTCATGTCGTGTTTTCGTATATTTTAAAGTTAAATCCTGTGACGACAGCCGGTCTGTGCATAGATGTCCTTTACATATCCTAATATGACAAAACTGTAAGATATTCTTTGAATTTGTAAGGTAAATCGATGGCAGACATCTCTGCCATGCTCTATAATCATCACTGTAAAACACATATTACGGAGGATTTGAAATGAACGAAGCTGCAGTTATAAGTAAGACAGGCGCCGCCAAATGGGGTTTTACGTCCTACTCCCTGAAAGTTCTGGCGCTTCTGCTGATGACACTTGACCATATTTATTATTATTTGGGAAGCGGAATCCTTCCGATCCCACATATCTTCACCCTGCTTGGCCGGATTTCCGCACCGCTGTTTCTGTTTGCCATGGCAGAGGGGTTTTCACACACACATGACAGGATGGCATATCTCAAGAGGCTGTATCTTGCATCTGTACTCATGTCAGTGGGCAATGACCTGGTTAATTCCTTTCTTCCGCACCCAAATGGTGCCATGGTCATTAACGGCATGTTTGCCACCTTATTTATTGTAGGCCTTTATATCTGGGCCATCGAATTGTTATTGGGAAATATAAAAAAGAAAAATTGGAAAAACATAGGGATTGCACTGGCTATGCTGCTCATTCCCATAGGTTCAGGTATTGGGGTCACTCTGTACATGGGAAATACCGCATCAGTTTCACCCATCGGAAGGATTGTATTCCAGGCCCTGTATACTTTGGTGCCGTCACCGATTTTTGTGGAAGGCTCTGTTTACTGGGTGTTCCTTGGAATCGGCTTTTATTTTCTCAGAAATAAGAAAATCGGTCTCTCTGTCTTCTATGTACTTATGTCGGGATTCTTCTTCTTTACCGCAGCCGGCGAAGGAATGACCTATGAGAATCTGTTCATCCTGAATGACCAGTGGTTTATGGTCCTCTCCCTACCTTTTATCCTACTTTACAGCGGACAGCGGGGAAAGAAAATGAAATACTTTTTCTATATGTATTACCCGCTGCACGTATACGTGCTTGTACTACTGGCCAGACTTTTTGCCTGACACCGGACTGACTCTCGGTCTGACCGGAAAAATTATATCATGAGCAAAAGAGACCTTATCCAAAAGACAGTATAATATCACAGCTGCCTTTGATAAGGTCTCTTCTTTTCACAATCCTGGCGGCTCAGCTCACGGCTTCTCCGAATCCGTGCCTGCTGCCGGCTGCTCCTTTGCAGTCTTCAAATACTCCAAAGCCTCCGGGTCCTTCATCTGGAGCATTCTTGACCACTCCTTTGTGGCATCATCCCTGACCACCTCTGACTGGTTCTTATACAAAAATTTTACCAATTCATAGACATCCACCCAGATTTCATGATTCCCTTCCCTCTGGGACTCGTCAAAGATAAGCTGTAGTCCAAAATGCAGATGGGTCGTGTCAATATTATTCACATTTTCCTTTGCGCTGTATCCTGTTCGTCCCATATAGCCCACAACATCCCCGGCCTGAACAACACTGCCCATCTCCAAGGATTTGCAGTACGGAAAGTTCTGACGCAGGTGGGCGTAATAATAATATCGTCTGCCGTCAAAGCTGCTGATACCCAGACGCCATCCTCCGTACTGGTTCCATCCCATAGCTGATACATATCCGGATTCCACAGCTATGATCGGTGTTCCTGTAAGAATAAAATATAGAACAAAATATCCTTGACATACAGAACGAGGTGGCCCGCATGAAAGAAAATATCATATTTGAAAATCATAATTTAATAAGAAATGCTGTATTTAAGCGGATAATGGGAATTTCGATATAAAAATTAACATAAATGGTTGGCTTTTTTATTGGCGTGTGGGGATTGTTTTCATAGGGATAGGCATTGAAATCATTTATTTTTGATTAGCTGCTTTACAAAACGGCAGAATAATGTTTGCAAAAACGGGGATAATTTTCTTAAGCCATAAAAATAAAAGGAGTTATTAATAATTAATGATTGAATCTGATACAATAAAGCTGCTGCGGGAATGTGATGCCGGTATTAAAATGGGTGTTGCATCTATTGATGATGTTCTGGATTATGTACACGACGAGACACTTCGGAAATGCCTTGCGGATTGCAAAGGCGAACACGATAAGCTGAAAGAAGAAATTCAGATTCTTTTAGATAAATACCATGATGACGGAAAAGAACCCAATCCGATGGCGAAAAGCATGTCATGGATGAAAACAAATGTGAAACTGGTTATGGATGAATCGGATGAAACCATTGCCGATTTAATGACAGACGGCTGTAATATGGGGGTAAAGTCCCTTAACAAATATCTGAACCAATATAAAGCCGCAGACGAGAAAACTAAGGACATTACGAAACGTCTGATAAATCTAGAAGAAAAACTTGCCGTGGATATCCGTTGTTTTTTATAAGCATAAAATAAAACAGCCATTGAAATCCGAATCCACTTGCACCCCTTGTATAATCGTAAAAACCTCCTGATATATATTTTTATTTATCGTTATACGAAGCCTTATAAAATAAGGCTTACGTCGGTGTCTCGTTTATATATTGTATCATATTGATATACACTGTTGCCACACAAAATCTGTACGAGGTTGACAAAACGTAGACCTGCCTACCGCCGAACGGCTATTTCCAATATTTACCAGTAGCCTATTATCCTCTCCGATATTAAACTTAATTCGGAGGTGATGAAAATGTCAAACAGAAAGAAAACATATGACCCAGACTTTGAAGCTAATCCAGAATTTGAACAGGACCCAGGATTTCTTGAATGGATAAGCCAGCGTGTCAGGGATGAGGCTGCAGGAAATGCAAAAGAAACGGATACCGAACCGAATCTGGACAAATTTGAGCCGTCAGAGGGATTGTACGAGCGTATAGTAAAAGAAGCACACGAACGTGGGCTGCTAAAAGAGGATTGATGTCGAAAACTGTCCACAATTATCTATTGCTCTAATCCCAATTATGTTGTAGTATTTATTTGCAACCAAAAGTATCAATAATTTTCTTAGTCGCGGAATGGCTGGCATTATAATGGTGCCAGTCATTTTGTGTATCAGCTTGCGTCCTGCCCCGCATTAAATTTCTTATCATTTATTGACCTGATCGGTATTTTGTAAAGGACTTATCTCATATTATAAATAGAGCTGAAAGGTTCACTCTTCTCTTTTTTATGGCCGGCATTATAATGGTGTCGGTCGTTTTGCGTCCCTTGACAACTGTTGACAACACTTTTACAATATAAGTGGAGGTGATGGATATGAAATGGAAGGTGGGAGACACCTGCTACTTTGTCGAAAACAATTTTAAGATAATAGAGGCTACTATAACATCCATACATGGTAATTTTGCCGTTGTCAAATACGGCCCCAACAAAGGTATCCGCCTGCGAACCTCACGGCTGTATCCCACTCCTGACGAGGCGCATGACGCCCGCATCTATCACTATCAATCGAATAGTAATCCGTATTTTTATGATCACTAGGAGGCGTTAAATGTCATGCCGTCACGCGTCGACTATACTAAATATGTAGATTATGACCTTTCCATATTGACATCCCGGGAACGAGAAACTTTGATATTGAAAATGCAAGGTCTTTCAGCTATTGAAATATCACAACAGTTGAATTGTTGCAGACAAAATATAAATGCTTTGCTTTTAAAAGCCCGTAAAAAGCTTGATAACCCACAAACAAATCCTTATATACATCGTAGGCAAAATATTGACTATACCCAATATGCAAATTGTGACTTATCTATATTGAGTCGGCTTGAACGAATCTTTTTATCAGAAAAAATTTCTGGCAAATCATATAAGGAAATTGCAGAACAACATCATTCCACAATAACCACTGTCGGAACTTTGTTATATCGAGCTCACAAAAAACTAGATGATTTATATAGTTAAAGGCCCCGGCGGGGGACTCGGGGCCTTACAGCGTTTTACAGTTGCCCTCTGTGCGTTGATAGTTACAGTAGTGCTCCTGTTTTATCAGTATAACACATCTTTCTTGCTGTTGTAATAACCCATACTATATTTTTTTATAACAATACCATTTGCATAATAACCATTACATTTTTGATTGCTGCAGATGCTTCAACACGGCAGTTTCATTTGATCTGCAATTATAGAGATATTTGTATCCTGGCGTAAGCAAATATATCCGTATTCCCACTTGGTCTGGATCCTCAGTCACTTCTTTTTCCATCCACTCCAAATAATAGCGGTATTCACAGACAACAATACTATATCCATCTGGTAGGTCATAACGATAATAAACTTCCGAGGCTTGTGGTACCTGAAACCACACAGGCCATTCCTGATAGCCTTTCAGAAATTTTTTTCTTTCCTTCTCATTTTTCAGATTTAGCTCAAAGCCCTCCTTCCGTAGGTTCTTTGTTTCTCCTATATATTCTGCTACCATGGGACTGGTAACATTCTCCCCTTTGGGCACATGCCCCAGGAAGTCCTTCTGTTCTCTAGCCGGAAGGCTTGCTACTTTTTCTGCGACTGCAACTGAAATTTCATTTTTCTCAAATTTTTCTTTTAATTCAGAGCTTCCATTTTTTTCGACTTTTTCATACTTAGCAATCTGGCCATTACTTATGCCAAGCTGCTCAGATATTAATTCCCTGGTCTTTTTTCCCTTGATCTCTTGCTTGATTTCTTCTCCTTTGTCATTTTTTCCCAAAGAGATACATTCTATGCCCTTTTTTCGCAGTTCTGAGTAGATTTCTTTCCACTCCCTTATTTCTGTCGCTATATCGGCATCCGTCTTATCCCTCATCTGATTTGTTACCATCATATTCATTTTCAGCTTTTTATCATCGGACAAAGGCAGATCCATGTCATCCAGATTTTGTATGATACAGGGCACTACATCTCCCCAGTCACCATTTTCATGTAATTTTTTAATAGCTGTAAGCCGCCTCTCCCCTGTCAACAGCAAATAGCGGCCATCCTCTTTCTGCATGACCACCAATGGCTGCTGAAGACCAGAGAGCTTGATCAGATTTGCCAGCCCATCAATACCAGCAATACTGTAAAAATTCTCCCGGTTGGGGTCGATCTCATCCATCGGTATATATTTGATAGACATGGTTTTCTGGGCAAGTTTCTTTGACTCCTCATTGAGTAGGCCGTTTCCGGCCACTCCTTTGATCATATTCAAATTGAATCCCATATGCGCACCCCCTATTCCCTGTTCTCAAGATATGCCTTCTTGTTTGGTGCCATCATGTATCCGGTCAGGCGTTCATAACCCTCCGTTACAGATGACTGACGGCTGCCTCTATCTAATTCCAGCAATGGTTTTTGCTGATATGAATTTTCTTCAAGCAATTTACTAACCCCTATGGTAATCGGCAACAAATATTCTGATAGAATTGGGGTTCTATTCACCAGCTCGTAGGCTGTTTTACATACATTTTTATGCTTTTGGAATTGAGTAAAGAAAATACCTCCAATCTTAAGTTGCGGATTATATGCTTGTACAGTCTGTACTAAATTGACAGTTATCGCTATTCCAAGTAAAGAGCCGCCATCAGAGCGGGTAGGGATATAGACCTCATGGGATGCGGCTAAGGCATTGATATTCAGGATATTGAGATTGGGGGAGCAATCGATCAGGCAGTAGTCATAATCATCTTTTATTTTTTCAAGATGCATTTTAAGCCTAAACTGCTGGGGAGTTCGTACATCCGCTTTCAGCAGCTCTTCCGATTCACTGAGCGTCAATGTGGCTGGAATGATATCCAGATTATCATATGCAGTATGCCGGATGCAGTCCCGGATGTCCACAGAGCTGTCACGATACATGTCTTCTACATCCAACTGTTTTTTCCCAGTTTCTCCGGTCATGATGTTTGTAAACAATTTATAAAAATCTGTCGTTGTAAAAACAGCACTTGTATTACCCTGGGGATCATTATCAATAAGCAGAACTTTTTTCTTATGTATGGCAGCCATCATATGGCCTATGGTCGTTACACTGCTTGTCTTACCTACTCCGCCTTTGTCGCTGAGAAAAGAAATCACCTTCATATACTCCTCCTTTTGTGCCATTTATGGCACCTGTTATATATTTTATTTGTTTCTATTTATATTATAAGTTTATATTATACTTATGTTTTCAGTTTGTCAATATTTTTCATACTTTTTATATATTATTTATATTTAATCCTTTACAAAACATAATTAATTATATATAATATATTCAACAACCAAACAAAAAGGAAAGAAGGTGATACCTTGAGTAAAGAAGAAGCTTTTGGTACGGTATTAAAGAAGCTGCGATTATACAAAGGAATGACGCAGGCAGATTTGTCGAAAGCTTCCGGGATATACCAGGCACAGCTTAGTCATTATGAAAATGGCACCCATTCACCATCTCCAGAAAATGTCATGAAACTTTTAACTATCCTGGATGCTCCACAAGAATATTTCGATTTTTTTTATCAAAAAAAAGCCGAAGAAACACTGGCAAAAAATATCCGTATGTTCAGAAAGATAAATAGAATAACACAGACAGAACTTGCAAAAGCTGTTGGCGTTACACAAGCGCAGATATCCTCTTATGAAAAAGGTATGCATAAACCGGCGCCAAAGCACCTCTCACATTTGGCCGCTTACTTTGGTGTAGATATCGAACGACTGCTTAATGAAGATATCTTTGAACCTCAATCTCAATCTACCTCTGAAATGGATTATGATTGGGAGATGGCCGAAAAGGTCGAAGAAGAATCTTCTTATTTGTCTTCCTGCACACCTTCTCCAGAAGATCATCCAGAAGAACTTTTATGTAAGAAATTTCAGTTTCTTACGAAAGTGAATCAGGAAAAAGTGTTTGAATTTATGGATTTTTTGTTAAGCATCCAAGCATGATGTTGCATGGCCTCGTGTATATAAGCGAGGCCATTGTGTTTCTTTCTGCAGCTATGGACCGTATCCATGTACGCTCATTACCTTTTCTTTCCTACTTCTGGTTTTTTGATTGGTTCAAACTGCCCTGCCTTTTGTGGCTTACCTTCCACATTTCTGATTAGATCCTTCAGCTCATCCCTCTTTGCCACTATCCTCTTTCCGTATTTTATCTGTGTTATATCCTCTTTTAAGGAAAGCACCAAACCTCCCTTTTTATTCTGCTTTATGTCATTTTCATTTATCAAATAGAAGGTTGGCCTCCCATCCGGAGACTTGATAGAGACCATTACCTCATCCTTCCCTTCTATTTTTTTCATAGAAAAAGCAGATTCCGGGACATATATGGTCTCTCTGCCATCTTGTCCCTCAAGGAACTTTTGTGCCTGCACGATCTGTTCCTTTGGCTTCTCTGCCATATTGATTGCATTTTCTTCTATCACGCTGCCCCTTTGTTTGTTTTGGGTTATCCCGCAGTTGACATCTATAGGGTCGTAATTCTTATACAATTCTCTTCCTGACATGGTTCTGATGGGCTGATCATCTTGATCAACAACGGCATATACCTTGTCTTTTTTCAGTCCTGCGAAAAGTGTCCTGCCATTGTTTATAGATATTACGTTCTTCCCCTTATCCAGCCAGATATATCCATTTTTTCTTCCGGGAATCCTGGTTTTAATACTGTCCTTACTTTCTTCTACCATCAAACTCTTATCAATAGTGACACAATCCAGGTTTGGATCTGCAGCTATTTTTTTTTTCCGATCCATCTCCTCCCGCAATTCTGTTACCCCTTCTTTTACTATATTTTTGTCTGGATCTGACATATCCTGTTGCAGATCTGATATATTGCTCACTGCTATATCCCGATAGGCATCCATTTTTAACAACTGTGCTACCAAAGAAGCGTATTGGGCATTAAAAAAGATAGCCTTTTCACCATTTAGCGTTTGCGGGGACATCTCTGCAAATTTCACTCCCATTTTTAACAAATCTCTGCGGAATCTTTCGTAGTCTGATGTTTTGGGTATCCGGATGATCTGGTTGTTCAGTCCCTCATTTCGTAAGATCCATCTGATAGATACAGCACCCTCCTGCCCTGCAAGAAAATACCCTTTTTGCATCATACCTCCCAGCCACTTTATCCCCCGCACAGCATTGCCATCCAAAAAAAGCCATTTTCCTGTAGCCTTTATTGGTGTCCCCAAAAATTCTTCCAAAACTTCCACCGCCAGCCGGGCCGCCTGCATGGCTTCACTGCCTCCGTACAAACCCATATCATTCATTTACGCTTCCCCTTTCTTATCTTGTATGAGTAAATCTTTGATGCGTTTAAAATTCTCAAGGGACAAAGAAAGATAAGGCTGAAGTTCCTCAAGAGTTAATCCCTCTTCTGATATAGCCTGATATAATTCGTCTGCTATTCCCGGAGCATAGTCATCAGATCCTAAGATCTTCGCAAGAGTCCCGTAATCGCCCGTTTCATTCTTTGCCTGTCGTGTTTCTTTTTCTTTCAGCTCACGTTCCAATTCTTCCATGGCTTTTTGGTATTCCGCATTTTCCTCTGGTGTGATATCCTCAATCTCTTTCTCTGACAAGAACGCCTCAAATGGCAGATAGAGGATATCAACTTTTTTTCCATTTTTCTGTATGGCATCCAATTCTTCTTCTGTGTAAATATGCATGTCTTCTTTTTTGATTGCTTTTTTGTAAAATTCCCCTTGCCTTCTCCATAAGATTGGATCTTCATATTTCTCTGCCTTTTTTACGTAGCTATAGTCCTTGACCTGGAACCAGTAATATTTATTGTCAATGATCGGATCACAGCCCCGGACAAAACAGATACACTTGCCATTGTCTAATTTGCGTACTTCGTCTGGTGTCAAAAGTTCCCGGCCAAGCACATCCAGATTGCGGCTGGCATTCCCGTGTGATCCATAAGTCTGACCACTGGTAGACTTATCGATCGTCCATTTCCCCAGCTGTTCGCTGATAAATTTATGCGTGCTGGCTTCGTTTCCACCAAGGTATAGGATCGTGTCAGTGTTGCCGACAATCCCCTCCCATCGGTCTTCCCGGTACAGGGTCTTAAGCTGTGCCAGTGACTGCAGTACGATTACAATGTAGATTCCCCGGCTCCTGCAAGTGGATAGGATCTTGTCAAAGTCATTCGGCATTTTGATGTTTGGGAATTCATCGAGCCAGAAGCCTACATCTATTGGCAGTTTACCGTTATGTTTTCTGGCTGCCTCATATAAGGTCTGAAATAACTGTGTATAGAGCAGTCCGGCAACAAAGTTAAATGTAGTATCGTCATCCGGTGTACAACAGAAAAGAGCTGTTTCTTTGCATTTTTTCCCCTCCCTTGAAATGCCGGTACCGATAGACTCTAAATCTAATTCGTCTTCATCCAGTATCTGCAGCAAAGCTTCATTATCAAATGGGGCAAACCGGGCATTCGCACTGATGATAATGCTCCGCACAGTGTCACCGGCTCCCCTTACGCATTTATAATAACTGCGGACCGCCGGATGTTCATCCGGTATCTTCCCTTCAAGGTGGAGTTTGTCTTCCAATACCATGATCCTTAGATCCAAAGATGACTTTGCATGTGTTCCTTCGGGCACTTCCGCTTCATTCAGCAATACCATAACTGCGCGGAAATTCTGTTTTAGAATGATATGCTCTTTTATTGTCTCTTTACCCTTATGTGTGTATTGATACACCGGGGTGCGATAGAATTCCTTTTCATTATTGCCATATTTGTCATCCTCCTCAGGGGTATAGGTAGACAGCCTGATGATTTCTGATTCTTCGTTTACAGGAGCCTGGGTATACTTGTAATAGCACTGCGGATTTTTTAGTTCCAGCCAGACGTAGCTGAAAATGGCTTGCAGATACAAACTCTCCGCCTTTTGCCAAAATGGGTCGGCTGTGCTGTTCACTTCCATGTCTGTCGTATTGGAAATCAGATTGGTGATCAGCCGCGTAATGTCTTCACTCTGTCTGATATACACAAAGGGATTATATCCATGGGATTGATACATATCACAAAGATTCAGGCATATGACACGTTTATTTCCTTTATCCTCTAATACCCGTCCAAAATCTCTTAAGGTGTCCCCTTTTGGATCCGTATAAATATTGCTGCCATGGAACTGCAGCAGATTGGGGGCTATCAGGCCAGCTGTTTTTCCGGCGCCCGCACCACCTATTACCGTCATGTTATTATTCAGCATCGTGCGGCCGCAGTCATAAGCCTTACGGGCATTCTGTGTCAAAATAATATTCTTATTAAGTTGTTTTAAATCGGCAAATTTCTTATTAAATTCCGGTATATTTTCCCATTCTGCTGTTCCAAATTCACGGCCATACATAAAGTTCTTTGTACCATATGTAAGATAGTAGCCAAATAACAACATATAAGCTACAATTCCCAAACCGATGCATTTCACCGTATTGACATTCCAATAATTGCGGAGTGGATTTTGAAAGATCTCCAATATTTTTTCCTTATAATTGTATATGGTAACATCCATCAAAAACAATCCGCTCATATAATAGGACAATACACATACCAAGATCAGCAGAAATGCCCAGAACAAGTAATTTACCTTTTTTCTCTTTGCGATCATGGTTGCCATTGATATTTATTCCTCTTTTCCTCTGTTAAAAATTTTACAGTTGTTGGCAGACTTTTTGATAAAAGATATCTATCTGCAGTAAAATTTACCGCCCGATACAAGCCGCAGCATTTGTAATAATAAAAAAATGCCTCTGTATAGACAGCGGTCTGCAATTTTCCATCGACCAATGCATAGGGAAACTGCAGATTCTCATGCAGGACGGACTTTTGCCTTATTTCCAGGCAATCAAAGATCACATACTTTTGCTCAACCGGCATTTTATCCAGGATCTTATGGTTGGCCCGGTAGAACTCCCGGTTCCAAATTAATTTCTTCAGATCCTGATTCCAGATGATATCCAGTTCGGAGAGATGAAATCCCCGATTTAATGCCTGATACATCTCAATGATGCTCTGGCTGGTCATATTCTCCCACACATTTCTCCTCCTCTGTCATGTCATTTCCTGCCCACTCTTCCAGGATGACCCGAAGGTCATCTTCCTGGATATCATCCCCTAAGATATCAACAGCAATAGCCCCAAGCGCCTGTTTATGTTTTTCATCTTTTATCCTTTGTTTTTCTAAAAGCCTTTTCTTTTTCTCCTGTTCCCTATTTATTTTTTCCTCTATTTTTTTTATCTCGGCCATTAGATCTATGTCCCTTGCCATAGTGCTTTATCCATCTCCTCGTATTATAAAGTAGTAGTGTTTATAGTCCCTCTCCAAGGACTGTATGCTATACTATTGGGGATACTGTGGATTGGTTTCCACCTCCTACCACTTGATGGTTCTTGAAAGGCTCCAACCACAGTCTCTTTGTATATTTGTTAATCAGTTAGATACCGCATGACGGTTTATTTAGAACGAGGTTACAATCGCAAAAAGTACCAGTGGTTCTAAACAGTATCAAATTTTATGCAAAGGAGTATTTTTATGATTTACGTTGGAATTGATATTGCTAAAGATAAACATGATTGTTTTATCACTAACTCAGATGGCGAAGTATTATTCAAATCGTTCACCATCTCTAACAATCGGGAAGGGTTTGAAACCTTATTTCAAAGAATTAAATCTATTTCAGATGATTTAACTAAAGTAAAAGTAGGACTGGAAGCCACCGGACACTACAGCTACAATCTTCTGGGATTCCTTCTTGATAAAGGTCTGACCACCTGTGTTATCAATCCGTTACATACCAATCTTTACAGAAAAAGTCTAAGCCTTAGAAAGACGAAAACGGATAAAGTTGATTCCCATACCATTGCCGCTATGCTAATGTCTGATTTGAACTTGAAGTCCTACTCAGACATATCTTACCACAACGAAGAACTAAAGTCACTTACTCGTTACCGTTTCGATAAAGTAAAGGAGCGGGCTAAATTGAAGTCTTCTATTTCCAGACTGGTAAATATTCTGTTTCCGGAACTCGAAAAACTGGTTCCTACGCTTCATATGGCTTCGATTTATGCTATGTTATCCGAATTTCCCGGTGCTTCCCATGTGGCATCTGCACACCTTACAAAGCTGGCAAATCTACTTTCTCAAAGCTCGAAAGGACATTACGGCAAGGATACCGCCATTCTTTTCAGAGAAGCTGCCAGAAACTCCATCGGCTCTGTTATGCCAGCAAAGTCTTTGGAACTAAAACATACCATCAAACTAATTCAGGAATTAACTACTGAGATTGATGAAATTGAAACAGCTATCAAGCAGATCATGGATGAAGAAATCAAATCCCCTATCCTTACCATTCCCGGTATCAGTTACCGGATGGGAGCTATGATTCTTTCTGAAATTGGTGATTTCAGCCGTTTTGATTCTGCGGATAAAATACTTGCATATGCCGGAATGTCACCCTCCACTTATCAATCCGGGCAACTGGATAATTGTTATTCACATATGGAAAAACGTGGTTCCAGATACCTCCGCTATGCACTTTACAATGCTACCAAATACGTTTGCCACTGGGATGAATCTTTCGGTGCATATCTGGAGAAGAAACGTTCCGAAGGCAAGCACTATAATGTTGCCCTGTCCCATGCCACGAAAAAACTTGTAAGAACAATTTTTGCTATGGAAAAATCAGGACAGGCATACCGAGTAACCGTTTAACTTTATTCTGTAAATATCTCCTTTTAGAGCACCTGCAAAGATGCTCTTATTGTCATGCAGTTTTCAAGGTTCAAATACAGCTGAAATGCATTTCTACAATTCATTCAAAAAACTTCATTTTTAGACTTGACTTTTAATAGTTAGTCTTTCATTACTGTTTTACCAGATTCCGTAACATACGCATTCTCCCAGCAGGGATGTCTGGCTGTGCAATCATTCGCACATCCTCTATGGATATCCCCATCTCAAATGCACTTATGATTTCTGATGCCTGCATATCATCAAACTTTTGATCTTTAAATATTTCGGCCAGTTCTTTCATTTTCTTTCTATGGCTCCTGCGTCCCCAAAATCCCTTCTTCACAGACTCCTGCTGACAAGATATCCTTTCTTCGGCCAGTTCTTTTTCCAATTCTTCAATCCTCTGTTTCATCTCCTCAGATGCCTGCTGGTACTGCTTCGTCAACTTTTCCCTAAGTTTCTCCAATTCTACTTTAGGGACCTGAGCTTTTTTAATAGATTCTAATTGTTTCTCCATATATGCCATGGCTTCTTTTCGGATCTCATATTTGATCCTGCGCAATATTTCAGATGGTGCATCCTTCATGTACCGCAGCTCCCCCACTACTGCTATGTCTAGGTTTAGCAGCAAAGCAACGCGCATCAGATCTAAGCTTCTGATTTGGCAATTTTCTGGTGTAACTACATCCAGCATAAGCTGAATCTGCTCATTATCCATTTCAAATTTCTTTGCCAGGCCAAGCTCTAGGTGCATCAGCATATCATTATTAGGGGATATCTTCTCTCCCGGGTACCTTGCCTTCCATTCCTCATAGATTTCATCCAAATTTATTTCTGCCATCGCCTACTCTACTTCTCTTTCTGCAGTGTCAACACATTATCTTTTTTTGCGATCAGGATATTCCCTTCTTTTCTGCTTATATAGACATATATCTCTGTTTTTTCTTTGTTATCCAGCTGGAAGCAGATACAATTAGAATCCGGTTTATTCTGGCTTACGTCTACGATTTCTATAAACTTTGCCTTCCTGATCTTTTCTTTTGGGTACTCTATAGTGACCCATTCTTCCAGGCGGTCCTTAAAAGCTTCCGGCTCAGTAATGAAAGCTTCTGCTTCATTTGATAAACCAATAATCTTGAAGGGGGCATCCAGGCCGGCTTCTTCCGCATATTTTTCCAACAGACTTTCCCCTTTTGCGGCTCCACCTAACTTGTCTATGTTGAAAACCTCACTGCTTCTGGGATTAAATTCATAGGCCAAATCTGTTGCATTGTAAATGCAGTCAAATAATTGATTGCCTACATCCACCTGTATCGTAAACAGATAATGATCATCCGTAATACGTGTTGCATTTTCCAGGACACATGCCATTTTCACTTCCGGATATCCTTCCTGCAGGTAAGCAGTAAATTCTTCCTTGCATTTATCCTTCTCTCCAGGTATCCCGGTATCGTTGATAAAGATGATCTCTTTCTCTGCCTCTTCTGTGGCTTCCTCATCTTTCAGTTTCTGTTGTTCTGTTTTTTTATGGGAAATATAGTAATAATCACACAAGGCGGCAACTCCGGCAAGGGAAAGAAAAGCTGCCAGGAACAGAATGGTAACGGCTCGTTTCTTTTTTTTCCTGTTATCGACTATTTTCATAATTTTCTACCCTTCTTCCATAATGATTTTATTCTCCGTAAAGGAAAAAACATCCTGCAGCATGTCATAATATACCTTAAGCTTCCCCCCCTCCAGTGTCACTGGAAATGGTGAAATACAGCAGTATATTCTGCTGGTCCTTATATTCTGTTTTTTCCGGATGATAGGTAACCGTTCCAGCCAATACCTCTTCCTCATATTCTTCCAGATAAAGGGTCATAAGCTGCTTAAGGTTGTCTACCTGACCTTTTGCAAATTCTGGCTCTAATCTGTCAAAATCTTTGAATTCCAGCTCTATAGCACTTTTTTGGGGTCCTGCCTCCTTGGCTGTCTGATTCCTATTTTTTTGCTGTTCTTCTGTCTGGACATCTAAAATATTTGTGCTTTTCATGCGAATAGAAATAATTCCTGTTGTCAGAAGAGAACATACCACCAAAAATAATATCCACCTTTTCTTCATAAGTTCTCCTATTCTGTAGCTGCTGGCAATCTCCCATATCCCACAAATTTATTTCCATAGCTGGAAATAGGGGATATTTTCCCGGGATTTCCAAAATGCATCATCTGGCCATTGCCGATATATATGCCTATATGTGTGATCCTTTCATAAAAATCATAGGTATGTTCAAAAAAAACAAGATCCCCTGGCTGCGCCTCTTGTTCCGTTATAGGCACACACATATCATAAAATCCCTGTGCTGTAGCTCGTGGGACCTGATATCCGCATTGGTTGTACACATAATAGACAAACCCACTGCAGTCAAATGAGGTTTCCGGACTACTCCCCCCATAGACATATGGCATCCCCATATACTTCATCCCCTCGCTGATGATTGCATTGCTATTTCCTGCCGATGCCAGCGCATAATATCGTAATACATGCGGTACATAATCTTTATCGCCATAGCCGCTCCATCCATACCGTTCTGCCCATATACTGGAAAACAAGGCCGCATTTTCCGGGGTATATCCACCATCCCTGGAAACTGCCCACGATATATAGCCAGAGCCAAAATTATAGCCCTGCAGAGCAAGTTTGATATGCTCCAGATCCCCAGGGCCTGTGCACTCTGCAGCCACCAAAGCGTATTTTAACTCCTGTATACCGCATTCAATGGAATATGTAGGGTCTGTAATTCCGTTTGGCACCCGGGGATACCGGGTATTATAAGCCCCTTCAGAGCTTTGCATGGGGTCCTGTCCCCGGCCGCCTGATTCCTGCATCATGACCGCGAGGATCAACTCTACATATTGGGACATATCATACCTGGATGCGATCTGTGAAACTTCCTGCCGGTAGGCAAGCACTTCTTCCGATACATTTACAGCCTGGGGGATCGTTTGCTGATGCTGCGTAAAGAGCAGTGAAAAAACATTAACGATAAGTACAACAGCCAAAACAACGGCCAGAACTGGCAAAAATAAAGGCAATGCAGCACCTGCGATCGTTGTCAGTAATAATCTGATCTGTTTCCATGCAAACGCCATAATATCCTTTATTGCATGTCCGGTCCACACTGCCTCTTTACGGATAGCAGCTACTCCATAATGTTGTATCTGTGATTCCATCCATTGTTTCCTGCGGTATTCCTCCTGCTGAGGGGATTGTACCATTGCAGCACCCGCCTTTTTCACTTGATAAACAGCACCTGCCTTCATGGTATTGATCATTCTTTTTCTGCTGAATCCCCCTGTTTTAGCCCCTTTTTCTGTTCGTGCGTGTTTTCCTTTTTGTCTTTCTTTTTGATTTTCCTGATAGTTTTCTTTTTGCCTTATCTTATTGGTCAGATGTAAAACATCACCATGGAACGAGGGTAATCTTCCTTTCTGGATGACAACTCTTTTTTTACCGTGCTCTTGATGAGCCTCTTTATTACCGTTACTCACTCTGGCTTCTGCTTCATAGGAAGAGCACTTCTTGCCTTTCTGTCTGGTTCCATCATTTTTTCTATTTGATACCCGTTTATAAACAGGATATATATAAGTCCCCCTATTTTCTTCCCGTGCCTCATCCTCCTCTCGGTTACGCTGGTTCACACTGCCCACCTTATTGATATGGGTTGCCATTTTATGTATCACTGTCTTAGAATTCTGAATATAGGGTTCTTTCTTTTGGATATGAGAAGAGGAAAAGGGGATCGGTCCTTGCCTTTCTATGTGCATTCCCTTTGGCCCGTCCACGCCCCTGCCCGACGGCGGGACAGCCTTTTTGCCATCCCCACGAGATTGCCTGGTTCTGTGTGGCAGCTCAGAAGAGGCTCTTATCTTTTTTATATTTAAGCTTGCTTTATCCGCCGTAGTCTTTCCCACAGTCCTGATCTTCACATGGGCGGCCTTATTGATCTTTACATCGGGATGTCTGTTTTCCTTTTTTGCCATATGTACCTCCGTCAGGTGTCATTTCTGGCACCTTCGCCTCTGATAGCCCTCTCCAATTCCTGTTCTGTCAACTTTTGATTCCTTATTTTATCCAATAAATTGGTATCAAACATGGCATATAATTTAGATTCCTCTTCTACGACATTGTCAAATGCTATCAGTGAGGAGCCGAACTTCATGAGCCCTTTCCCCCGAGCGCTGTTTGTAATGTAACGCATCTGCGCATTAGAGATCTCAATAACGTCTGTCAGCATTTCACGGTCAACGGCTGACTGGTTCAGCAAGACCACAAATTCCGAATTTGCAAGCATATTTTTTGTTGTCTTATTCGTCATGTTATCGGATACATTCTGCGTAATCCCAGTCATAAGCCCTCCTTGTTTTCGCACCTCTTTCCAGCATTTCTCTAAAGCTTTTGCCGAAAACTCCTCGTCTGTCAGGACATGGCTCTCATCCACATATACCCATGTGGCCTTCCCAATCGTCTCATTGTAAGTGATCTTCTGCCGTATACTTTCAATCATAATAAGCATAGACATCTTTCTTAAGTCTTTCCCCAAATCCCGGATGCCATATACCGTAAAACGATTATCTGATTTGACAGAGCTTTCATGTGCAAAGATATTCAGGCTGCCTTCCACAAACATTTCCAAGGATACAGACAGATCTGCCGCCTCTTCCTCTGGCTGCTCTTCTAGCATTTTTTTAAAGTCCACCAGAGTCACCTCGGTCCTGTCATCATATCTGACGAAATTTTTATAGATACTCCTGACACAGCGCTCGATAATACTGCGCATCTTTGCAGAGACCTCCTGCCGCAGAGCCTGTTCACAAATTCCGATCATGAATTCCGATTTGTCATAAACAAATACTTCTTTGTTCGGGCACACTCTCGGTATTTCCAACGGATTTAGGAAATACTTGCTGTCTGGGGAGAAATTGATCACCTGGCCTCCGAGGTTCTCACAGATCTCAAAATATTCATTCTGAGGGTCAATGACAATGATATCGTCCTTTGTCCCGACCAATATCTGCCCCATTTCTGTTTTCACGAGAAAGCTCTTGCCTGCCCCCGTTATCCCAAATACAAATCCGTTTCCATTCTTGAGGCGTTTACGGTTTCCTACCAGGAGATTTTTTGAGCACTGGTTTACACCATAAAACAGGCCTCCCTGGTCATGCAGCTCCTGCACGTAAAATGGCATGAACGCAGCCAGGGACTGGGTAAAGAGGGGACGCATACTGTTAACAAAACGGGCACCAGTCGGCAGACAGGTATTATAAGCCTCCAACTGTTTCAGATAATATTTTTCAAAAACAAAATTTGCCCCCGCCCCAATCTGCTGGATGGTATCAACACGGCTATTCAGCTCATCCAGGTCCGGGGCGATCACAAGGATCAGGAACGCCTGGAAAAACATGCGTTGGTCGTTGCTCCGGGTTTCGTTCAGATATTCTTCGATTTCCCGTTTCTCTGTCCTTTTGTCATATGAAATATCAGACGAAAAAGCCCCCATTTTATTTCTCAGTTCCTGTTGCTTTTCAATCTGCCGCTCAATCTGCATATAGATATCCATTAGCCTGGACTCTGCCAGATTCTTCGGTATTGGCGATATATCCATGCAGGTGACAGTATGGAAAGGGACTGCGGTCAGCTCATTTAAAAAATTATCCAGAAGATTGGATGGATAGGATTTTGCTATCAAAGTACAGCAATATTTATCCTCAAATTCCAGATAGGACGGGTGCTGTTGGATGTACATATTACAGATATCGTCCCTCCAATTCCCCTTTTTGCACAATTCATCCCACGCAAAGCTACATTCTTCTTCCTTCCCAAGCCTCCCAATGTCATGGATGAGATGCAGGCGTTCTTCTGCATTTAACGGTATCAGGTTACTGCCCAACACATAATAGTTTGTCTGCAGTGTCCCTTCCAAAGTCTGAAAAAAAGCATTCGCATTGACAAAATCTTTTTTCTGACAGCTCACGATGAACAGCTTCACCTGGTTAATGCCGTTTTTTCCTTCCCGCATCCTGTTTTCAATGATACGGTTGTATTCCTTGATCAGGACATTGTAGGCCGGATTGTCAGTACGTTTTAAAAGCACTTCGTTACGGAATTTATCAATGTCCTGGTTATAATTAACAACCATAATCTTAAACGACACGTTCATGGAATTCAGGATCTTACACTGTTGAAGAAACAGGTCCTCTTTTTCTGCCTCATCTTTCACATAAAAGTTGATATCTGTAAAAAGATAAGCTTTATCAAACTGCACATCCCCATTTTTTTTGTCTTTTTCTAACTGAAAAACTCCATTTTCCGATATTTTGTAGATGGGTAGTGTCTCCTGTATGGAACGTGGAGTGAGATATATTGGTTCTGTCGTCTTTTTGCATTCCTTAAACTGGCTGTATTTACTTCCGATAAGCTGCACTCTGTTCCTCCTCCTTAGCCTTCTTTTTTCTCTTTTTTTCTCTTAACTCTGGTATTGGCGCTGTTAATTCCATGACATTTTTGCTCTCAAACAGTAAAGGTTCGCTAAAAGCCACCTGCCAATATTTTTTCAAAAATTCCATAAATGTCATATCTCCAAAATTCCCAAATCCACATATAGCTATAAAACAGCAAAATGGTATAGCCACATATATCGCTACTTTTACCGGCACATGAAAAAAGTAGATCAGTGGAAAGGTGATCGCTGCACCCGTACCAATGGTCAAGGCCGAGAAAACCAGTTCCCTGCCCGTCATTCCCTTCCAGACGTCTTTTCTGTACTTTTCTATGTCTTTATTTATTACCAGGTTCATAGTCCTAATCCTTTCTTAAACACAGTGTCTGCGCCCTTCATCGAACCGACCACTACCATCATTCCGATAACAGCATTGACTGCAGACAGGATACAATCCGCAATGCTGGGGTCACTTGTTGCATAGCTCACATAATGGAAACCAATAAAATAAGAGGATATCGCTAATACGATCGCGTAGCCAAACACCTCAAAAGAGGTTCCCAGAAATTCCCGGATCCAGGAGCTTGCAGTTCGGCTGAGGCCCTGGCCGCCGACAATCGTACTGAGCGCAACACCTGAAAGAGGTATCAGCAGGATTAATTTGGGGATGCGGGAAATAACCGGAGTCACTACCAGGCATCCCATGACAACCGTGACTAACAATAACAGCACACCTAAAATCCAGAGAAACAGCAGATCGCCGATCGAAGCATCTTCCATCTGTAGGAGATCACCGCCGCTTATGTGCCCATCTGCATTGCGTGTCACAAGACCAACTAAGTCCCTGGCCCAGCTAATAAACCTTGGTATCCAGCTGCTGATATAAAGAATGCAGGAATTGGCAACAATAAGCTTGATAAACTCTACTATACATGATTCCAATGTCATATTTCTTCTGATATCCATGGTCTCCTTGAAATAGGAAATGCAGAAAAACAGACACAGGCATCCGACAGCCACAGGCAGCAATGCATCAAACAAACGCATTGCCAGGTTGTATGCTCCCGAGAAATCCCCCTGCGGCGTCAAGGTAAGTAAGCTCCAGGCGGCATCAATTAATTTGTTCCATATTTCGGCAATACTGTTATAGATACCTTCCGTTGATAAATATTCTTCCATAACTTCTCCTTACAACCATCAGGTAAACAGATTCACAAGCTGCGGCCCTGCAATGAGCACGATCCCGCCTGATATACGCTTAAATGCCAAGGTCTGCTGGCTGGAATCATGAGACTGCAAAGACTGACCAAATTCAAATATCCCCCACAATACGACCAAGACTCCACAGCCGCTTATAATGGTAGTTATGATATCCTTCAGTACATTCATCCCACTAGTGATCTGGGATGTCGCATACACTGGCTGGGCCATATTAAGGGCAAAGACCAGGGCCATAAATAAATATCTCCCCCGTTCCATCAATTCTTTCTTATCCTGCAGTCCATTTCTGTAATTGTTCTGTTTTGTTTTCTGTTTCTTCATCGTTATCTTGTCTCCTTATCGTTTTAATGGTTTATGGCCTTCTGCTTCCATTTGTCGTCTATAAGACTCCCTGCCTACCTGCAACGCACTCTGCAGTTCCCTCGGCAGGCACTTTATAATTCCTTCATACACTTTCTTTCCGCTTTCATCATTCACGCCCTGAAGCCTTCCATTTACCTGCTCTACCTTATCTTTTTTGAGCCAGACTTCTCTATCCGGCAACAACGGTATTTCGTAATATGCAGGATTTCTCACGGGCTGACCGCTTCCTGTTATAGTCGGTGCATTGAGATATAATGGGTTGAAATAGTATCCGCCAACATCTACATCACAAAGGAGCGTCCCTTTCGGCAAGATCACAGTGTGAAAGCTTTCTCCCGTTTCCTTGATATAAGTCCTGCAGTAAGATGATGGCATAGTAAGGATCACTGGCTGTGGATGTTCTTTTCTCCATTTTATCATTTGCTCGTTCAGGGCATTTTTTAATTCTTCAGGATACATCCTTTTTTCTGTAAATATTGGTTTTCCTTCGCCATCTCTTTCATAAATATAATGTCCTTGCTCATCCTTGAGCAAATTTCCTGCAGCGTCACGCGTAAAGACCGCTTTCCGTAGCTGTATCTCGTAACTGGCAAGCAGAGGGATCACAAAGTAGTCCGCATTTTTATCTACCATATCTGTCCGCTTTCCGGACTTAAATATGTATGGTTCGTTGATAAACAGCGGACAAAACTGATATCCGCCAATATCTTCATCCATAAATTTTGTGCCCGGCGGCAGCGTCACAGCATGAAATGTGCGCTCTCCCCTTGCCGAAGGTATATCTTTTCTTACGAATTTCTTTTGAACATGGAGGTATACTTTTTCTTTCTCAGCCAAGTCATTGATTTTATTGATATCAACTGCCTGTCCTTCTTGCGCAGTAAGCAGCGCTCTTTCAAGTGCCCCTATGTTATAATTGCGGCCATTGTTTGTTCTTTTCTTTCCGCTTATTTTCTTTTGGTGTCTTACTGCAGATATTGCATCTACCTCCTTGATGTACTTCAGTGATTCGCTTTCTGTAAATGACATCAGACCGCCTTTGGCAAAACTAAAACTGTCACCTGTCCTTCCGCCCACGATGATATGGTCTATTACTTCGATTCCCAATATTTTTCCTGCCGTGACTAATTTTTTGGTGATCGCCATATCAGCTTTTGATGGTTCCGGATTTCCAGATGGATGATTGTGCATCAGAATAATTTGTGATGCATTCGACAGGATGCTGGCTTTAAAAACTTCCCGGCTGTTGATGATACTTTCATTAATGGTCCCCATGCTGACGATCTGTGCATTGATCACCTGGCTTTTCGTGGTTAGGTTGAGCAGGCATATAATTTCACGGTCGTATTGCATGAGTTCCTCCCGCATGAGTTCCACAACCGATTTATCATCTTTCAGTTCCTTGTCCGAGTATAATGTCTTATCTACTTTCAGGCAGACATGGACAAAATCAAGATGGTTTTCTGTCATTCTGCACCGCCTCCTCTTTCTCAAACTCGATGATTATCGCACTGTTTTCCTGTAGAGCTTCCACCATATCCTTCAGCTCTTCCCTACTAATTTTTTTAGGGCTGTCCATACCTCTGTCCTCCTTTTTTCATAAAATAAAAAGGCCATGGGGCAAATACTTACATCCCAAGACCTTTTTCTGATTTTATTATAACAAAGACAAAATGGTATGTTTTGTTCAGATTGGTTTATTTCAGTTTCCTCGTCTCATCTTTTTTATCGGCTGGTTATCCTGCAATTTTTCTTGATCCATTTCTCTTTCTTCTGGTATCCTTCCATGAAAACGCTCTGCATTCTGCTCAATTCTCAATAGCAGCCGCTTTTCACGATAAAGGGATTTTAAATCAAAAGATTTCCCTGCTTTATCTGCTTTTGCAAGTTTGATTTTTTCCTCCGTCCTCCCTAACAACTCTGCGATATCATCTGTACTATGTATTCCATGGTCATGGATATAATAATATTCTTCTACTATTTTATCCAGTTCCACAATATCCTTCTGATATTTATATGCCTGGGGAAACGCATCAAAAGATTTATTCCCGGAAAAACGGGCAAGAAAAATCTTCTGTGCGTAAATTCTTCTTACCGTAACTTCAGTCATGCGATACACATCCTGCAGAGCTGGCTTCCACTGCTCTATGGATTTAGCATCTTCTCTGGCCCTGGAAACTTTAAAATCTTCATCTTTGTGTCCTATTCGATAAAGGATCCTTTCGTATGAATAATCATCAACTAACATTCTGTTGTTTGACCTTCTGCGGTAGGGATCGCCTTTGTCATCTGTCAAATTTTTATTGATAAAGGTAAAATAATTCTTTCTGTCCCTCCTGCTATATCCCTGTTTTATGTCATAACCATTTCTTCTCAAGATATTTTGGAATTCCGCAATATCGGAAGCTTCCATAATCGCTTTATCCAAGTCCATTCTTAATATATCAATTTTGGATATCTGTTTTTTTTCACTGTTCCATTTTTCATACTGAATCCCCCTTTTCAATTCTGCCTTCTCTTCCTTTTCCAATTCTGTATCTATATAAGATAATCCATATTCCACACAGAATGTATTGAGTATTGGTTGTACGCGTTCCCGCCAATCATTTTTGGGGGAATGATACATATGGCCATCAAATGCTACCGAATTGAAAACAATATGTGTATGTAAATGCGGCTGGTCATTGTGAAGTGTGAAACAATATTGGTACTCGTCACCTAATAATTCTCTGCAAAACTTTTCTGTTATTTCAAAAACTGTGCTTTCATCGGTTTCACCCGGAGGGAAAGAAAGAACATAATGATATCCCTGTGTACAATTTCTATTCCCATTTGTACTTTTTCCATATAATTGTTTTAGGTCTATCATATTTTCATAACACATGCTTTCCGTGATTCCTGCATTTCCACCAATCCAGAAACCGTCTTCTGTTTTGTCTGGATTAAAAATATATTTGATCAGATTTTTCAAATGCTGACTTGGGTTTGATGTTTTACTTTCCTTTAATCTTCTCAACTTTGATATTGCCATTTTTATTTTCCTCTGTAATCATATTTTTTATATTTTCTAATTTTTCTATGACCTGTTCCAACAAAAAATTCAACTTTTCTTTATCACCTATGGAGTAAATTTTACTATTGTGATCTTTGACTATCTGGTTAATGTTAACTCCAATTTTGTTAATTTCATAAATCAGTTTCTGCATCTCCTGACGTTTCTCCCATCCCTCTCTCATGCCAAGACCTTTTTCTATGGCAGTTCTGGCCGATCCGCTAAGGTTAGTGGATTTTTCCGACTTGCCAGGTTCCATGAGCTGTTCAGCCATGTTCTCGTCAATCCTGATGCTGATCTTCCTTTGTTTTTTCGCCATTTTGCGCCTCCCTTCCCTTTATTTCGCCATTTTGTCCAATTGGACACTGATTGCCCGTTTGGGCGCTATTTTTTATTATTTTTTTGCAAGATACGCCATTTGTCCGACATCCGTCGGAAAATGGCCCCGGATGTCCATATGGGCATATGGCATCCGGGTCTTGTTAGGGGTTCCACCCCTAATACCCTGGTTTATTGTCTATTTAGGCAATACGTTTGCCCAGCCGGGCAACCCTCTATCTACTTCATATCCTCAAAAAACAGGTACTGGTTGAGGGCTTCCGCTTCCTTTAGGTCCTCTTCGGCAGCTTCCTGGCTGTCTTTTTCTGCCAGCAGCTTGTCGGCAAAATAAACCTGGTCCACGTTCACGAAACACAACAATAGTTGCTTTTCGCTCCCCGGCAGTTCTACACTTTTTTGATAAATCTCTCCTACCACCTGATAGCGTAATCCCGTTTTCAAAATATGCCGGAAATGCTCGATCCGCTTTTTGCCAATGATGCGGCATCGAAAAAAAGCACTTTTTCATTTTGTGGGTTTCGGCCATTATCCAAAATCGTAAAAAACATTTTTTCCTTCTCTTCCAGAATTTGAGTTTCCCCAATCTTACGGCCCAGCAAAACGATCAAATTCATAAGTTCACCCCTTCCCTGAAATTGCAAAATCTCCAGGGTGTCATAAATGACACGTTGCAATATCATCCATCTGATAGCATTGTAAATCCTCTGACCATAGACTTTCCACTTCGCCTATCCTCTCCTGGATCCCATCTATATTGATTGGGAAAACATCCAATCTTTCACTTTTATCAATCTGGAATGCCAGGTCAGCGAACAAACTGAAATAACGGTAGGGTTCCGAATCTGCAAAACGATAGATCCGGTCAGTTATTGTTTGTGCAGCCTTACTTGCCAAAACAGTATCTTGTTTTTTTAGCTGTTGCAGTTTTTCACCTGCCTGTCTTAATTTGCAATATTCCATGTTCAATGCTTTGAGATGATTTAAAAATCCTTCCTGGTCCTTTTCCAAAAGATCATGTAACTTAAATAAAAAAACATATTCTTTTTTCTGCATAGTGATCTCCTTCCGCAAATAAAAAAAGCCGGTTTCCCGACTTACACAATTTTATTATATCATTATCAATATGGGATGATTGGTTGAAATCAGTACAATTCAGTCAGACTCACAGGTGAGAAAAACTAGAAAAAATTATATCTACTCAGAAAAAACTCGGAAAAAACTTCAAACAACACAAGGCATATTCCTGAATTTTTTTAATGGATATGCTATATTAAAAACAGAAAGAGCTGCCGCCCACATGGTGGAGGCTCTGGTGTGAAGATTACGTCCTACATGAGGACGCGCCTACCCCGTCTGGCCGACAGGGTAGGTATTTTTTATTATGCCTGTCCATGTAGGTAAGCAATGCGATCAAAAAAAACCTCCCCCTTCATTGAAGTTGGGGAGGCTTCCACCCTGTACACGGTGCTCTCTCATGCATTATAACAGGCTGCCTTTAAATGTTTAACAAAATTTTAGATCAAATACTTTTGACAGATTAGGTTATACTGTTCTTTACTGATCAGCCCTTCCACCAAACAGGACTTAACCCTTGACTCCAAATGTCCCAGCGAATTTTCATAAGCAATATCATCCCCCTTATCATAATAATACTGCAGTTCATTTATCGTATTTACTATCCCCTTTGGCATTTTAAAATTCAATATTATGCTCTGGTCAAATTGCATATACCACGGATACTCTTCTCGTTCCATAATCTGACCCTCCATGACTATCTCGATCTCTTTCTTTCTTTTTCAATGATAATTTCAGGTTGTAAGCATTTTCCTAGACGGCCCATCCGCATATCCATTATTTTTTCTATATAATCTCTATAGGGCTGGCTCAAGATCAAATGGCCGTTGTATTCCACAGGGATATCATCAAGTATCTGTTTGATCTGTTTCATATCAAATTTTAAGTGGATCCGCTCCATAGCCTCCAGGCAATCTGCATTATCCGTATCGGCCATATAACGGAAGGGATTGATTCCCTTTCCGTTTTTCTCATAAGCTGACTGCACAGAGATATAAGCTGAATTCTCCATATTCTCCCATACACTCATACGTTTCAACAACTGCCCTTCTGTTGCTTTATTGCTGAAGCAATTTCCGTTATCATATACTGGGGCAAGCTGAAACTGTCCGCCCGGCGCTTTTATTACACCCCAATTTCCATTATTCCTGTCATTGTTCCCGATAAGGGCATCCACGACAAACATATCCCAAAACCTCTGTTTTGCTCCCGGGATTTTTTTTAAGATCCTATTTTTTTCCAAAACAGCCAGGACTACGGAAAGCTCAACTCCATCACCACTTCCTGAAGATCTTTCATCAGCAATGATATCTGTCAATTCTTTATGGTACATATTTTTTAATTCCCTGAACTCCTGCAGGATATCGCCATCCTTCAAGAAATCCTTACATGCAACCACTACTTTTCCATCCTTTACGCCCATGATTGTCTCATGGACTGGTATGCCCAGTGCTTCGTAAATATGTGAGCCTATATATTCGGATAAAGGCGATGTGGTGTAGGATACCTCTACATTCCTGAAAGACTTTGTAGATTTTGGAAATTTCAAGATCCAGTTCTCTCCCCTGAATATGATTCCCAATTTTTCACCTGCGTTCCCTCTATAAGTCCGATCATTCTCAACAATATCATTAAAATCAATAAATTCCATAAATTACCCTCCACTTCCTTTGTATGATTTATAGTTACAAGCTATCCTCTATTAGCAGTAGTGGATAACGCATTTTCCATATCTGATAATCTCTGTCCATAACGGTGTCATTGCCATATCAATTCTTTTTGAGTCATATTTTTCAGCTTCCTGATATATCGTATTTTATCTCTGACCGTCATATTCAATACCTACCTCATATAATTTGTTACTGATCTTTTTCCACTGGTTTGCGGGCCAGCGCCCTTATCTTCCTGCCACCACCAGCCTACACTGTTTTTCTTCCATGTTGCTGCGTTGACATCCTAAATCACTCCCTCTTTTAAGTTATCTATATTATATCGCTATTTGATATTGCTTACAATCAAAACCTATGGATTCCGTCGTCATAATGCCGGAATCGTTCATGTATATAATAAAAAGGGAAATAAAAGGGTATTTTGAATGATATGAATATGCGGGTTGGCTGTGGCTTCTTACAAAAAGGCCCCCTAACTTAGAAGGTTAAGGGGGTCTTAATGGGAGAGAATATCAATAAATGGATAGATATTGCTGCACTTTTGTCCGGTCGATTTCGGGCATAATATTGACAATCGTTTCGTCATCGTATGACCAGTTTAATTTGTCCAGCTCCGCTGCACTGATACCCCGACCGAATATTATTGATGTTCCGATAATATTAGAACCATTAGGATTCAAAGATTTCTGAGCGACTGCAACACACCCCGTTTGAATATCTGATTCTGGATTTAATATCGTACCTCTATGCATAGGAGAATCAAGCCATGCCTGGACGACAGCCTGGGCATCATCAATGTCTCCAGCAACACCAAGGCCGATCTGTCCGGCGTGATTAGCATAATCATCTGAATTACTGCCTGTCATCACATTATATGCTGCGACAATTTTACCGCCGTAGTCACCAATTTTCTCATACCATTCATAAGTATGCAGACCGTTTTCGGAACGAACACGATTTATTTCATCGAAAACTTCATGAGCAAACTCTTGATTACCAAAATAATAAGGGACATTCACATTACAGGAGGCTGTTAAGTTACCAATAGCGGCTGTGATAGTACAGGACCCAGATGCTATAGCAGTAATTACTCCATCATCCACGGTGGCTACAGATTCATCGGAAGAACTCCACGTCAGGCTATCTGTTGTATTTTCAGGACCGTAGGTGGCTGTAATTGTATCTTGTTGTTCAACATTTATAACGGAATAATCTTTACTAATTTGGAGATTTTCAGCCGGTACTCTTGGAATGGTAACTGTAACGTTACATTCATCCATAGTTCCATTTGCATTTATAGCAGTAATGGTTGCCATACCTTCAGATATAGCAGTTACAACGCCATTTTCATCTACAGCAGCAACGGATTCGTCTGAGGAACTCCAGGTTGTATCTTTGGAATCCGTTGTATAATCCGGAATAAAAGTGATTGTAAGCTGTTTTGTTCCCCCTTTATCAAGTTCTAAATTATGTTCATTCAGCGTCCATTTGTTTAGAGATGCTGTAAAATTAACCTTACATTCGGCCTTTTTGTTGCCTACTTGAGCCGTAATAGTTGCGGTTCCAGGGCCTTCGGCTACAACTAATGCAGTTTCTTGATCCTCGCCCGTACCGGTTACTCTTACAACATTTTCATCGCTGGAAGACCAGGTAACTTTCTTGTCATCGGTCGTTTCAATCGGATTATAAGTGACGGTCAAGGTCGTTTCATCCTGGAGCGTGATATCCCAGTTCAAGTTCTGCTCGGATAAAGTAATACTTTCCAGCGGAACAGGTGTATAGACTTTGATCTTGCATGATGCAGATTTTTTGCCTACAGCAGCCGTTATGGTGGCAGTTCCATCGGAAACAGCGGTTACAACGCCGTTTTTCACGGTCGCGATTGTTTCATCTGAAGAAGTCCAGGTGATATCCTTATTATCAGTTGTATTTGATGGAGAATAGGTTACCTTTAAGGTATCTGTTTGGCCTTTTTCAAGTTTAAGGCTTGTGTTATTAAGGCTGATTGACTGCAATGGTATTTCTTTTTTCTTGACCGTAACGGCACATGTAGCTTTTTTGCCATTGACCATTGCTGTGATAGTTGCAGTACCTGCCCCCTTTGCAAGAACGGTGCCGTTTTTCACAGTGGCCACCTTTGTGTTGCTGGAAGTCCAGCTTACATCTTTGGAAACAGTAGTATTTTTCGGGTTATAGTTCACAGTTAATGTAGAGTTATTGCCTTCTGTAAGGGATAATTTCTTTTGATTGAGACTAATCGACTTTAATGCGACAGTCTTTTTCTTTGACCTATCCCATTTTCCATTACCATCCACATATTTATTGCCGATCCACTGATTGATCGCCATTGCTCCACTACCAGTCAAGTAATAATCCCCGACCCATTTGTCTTCTGCCATAGCACCGGAACTTTCGAGATAATACCATGTGCTGCCTAATTGCAGCCATCCGGTCTGCATCCAGCCGCTGCCGTCAAAATGATACCATTTTCCATTTATCTTTTCCCAGGCATTTCTTGTGTATCCGCCATCTGAATGCCGGTACCACCAGCGGGAACCAGATTGGATCCAATGGGCAGGCTGGTAGGATTGGATCCAGGCTCCTGAACCATCGACATAATATTGGCCGATCCAGGTATTGGCAGCCATAGCGCCAGAGTCATACATGTAATAGCATTTTCCGTTAATCCAATGCCAGCCTCCTTCTAACATAGAGCCAGAATCATTCATGTAATACCAATTTCCACCGATCCTCTGCCATCCAGTTAGCATAGCGCCGGATCCGTTTAAGTAGTACCAGGTGTTTCCAAGTTTTAGCCACCCCGTCTGCATAATCCCGGAGCCATTAAGATAATACCATGTATTCCCTACCTGTTTCCATCCCGTAGCCATAGCGCCATTGGGATTAAAGTAATACCAGTTATTATTTACCTTTTTCCATCCAGTGGTCATGTATCCTCGGCCATCGAAATAGTAGGTTTGTCCCTTGATCTGTTTAAAAGCATTTTGGGGATATGACCCGTTGTCTTCCTGCCACCACCAGCCTGTGCTGTTTTTCTTCCAGGCTGCGGCATTGACATCCTGCAGCGTGGCAGGTGTTGAGGCAAGCATTGCGCCAGTAAGGCATATCGTCATGGTTTTGATAAAAGAGCTTTTTAACTTCATATTCCTTCCCTTGGGTTGTCGCACCAATTGAAAAGCTATAAATGCGGCAGTCCCCTTCCCTTTCTCTGAAATTTTATTAAAATGATTCCAATCTAACTAAATCTTTTCCCTCCCTTCTGTATTCGTTTGGCTTCATATTAATTACTTGTTATATATAATTATAGCTATTTTATTTCGTTTGTCAATATATTCCATATCAATTATTTATTTTTATATATTTTTTAAGGATATCTATTCATTAACTTAATGAACAGATATCCTTATTATAATACTTCCGATAATTATTTTATAGTATTTACAACGATACTATTATGAGAAAGTTTGTCATAATGCGTCTTATGATTCTCAAAAGTTATTTCTCCGTCTTCGGCTGTAAGATCCGCTGATACATCGGCATCAATTTTCACAAATCCGTTGATCGTCTCCAGATTCTTTTTGGTAACGGTAATGTTATTTGTTTGCGCCGTTGCATCTGTCAGTATGTAGCGTAAGATACTGCCCTCTTCATAAATCTTATAGTTTCCAGCCGGAATATCGGCAATGGTAGTGCCCAATGTAACGTAGCCATTTGTGCTGTGCTTTGTCACATAATCTTCCGTAAACTCCACTGAACGATGATAGGTGTGGGACACGCCATTGATGTCTTCGCCCTGCACGGTGAATAAGAAGGTAGGGTTGCCATGTGCCCATGTAATCTCATCAGCCTTGATTTTTTTATTAATGGTAAGATTTCTCGTATGATAATTTGGGGCTTCATAAGATAATGTCTGCGTTCCATCTTTTGTGACAGTAATTTCTTTACTCCATGGGCACTTATAACCATTAGGCAATTTTGTCTCTACAATTTTAAATTTTCCCTCATTATCATCCGTTTTTACAACGGGAGTTTTTGTTAAATACTTATTCAATACTGCATCAAATTGAAGGGTTTGAAGAGTATCTTTTTTGTAATCCTGGGCTTCTTTACTCCATTCATATACCTTAAATTCAGCTCCTGTAAGAGAACTAGATGTATTGGCATCTACTTTCTTTATCTCTATACTTGCTTTTGGCGTTAATGGTAAATCTTTAAATGTCGTAGCATTGGCGACACCATCGTATGTAAATCCATTTGCAGTTAGCTGTATTTCCCTGCCACCGTGCTTATCATAATTTGTGGTATCGGCTGAATTTTCTAATATATATTTGTTAGAATACCCGGCAGGGGCTTTATCCTCCTTAACCAGGAACCATCCATCTTTTGTTGTGGTGTAATCTATGCCTGAATAGGTATAGGTGCCGTCTCCATTATCCTTGAAGTTTCCCAGTTTTTTGTTATAGGAGGTGCCGTTGTAGCTCCACAGTGAAAACGTTGCTCCTTTTAAAGCGGCTTTTGTTTTGGCATCCTGCTTTTTGATATTTAAAGAAAATGTCTTTTTGGGGATAGACTTACTAAAAGAAGCCGTTTTTGTAAAGTTGCCCGCAGCGGTTGTATACGACCAAAGCACTATATTTTGGTATGTGGAATTGGAGGAGGGTGAATAGATAGCGCCTCCCCAATATTTCGGAGCTGTCACGGTCGCTTTGGCAGTAATCGTTTTACCTGATAATTGATAATTCTTATACTGGCTGGATGATACGTAAAGTCTGAATGCACTATAAGTTTTGTCATCCTTTTTTTGAACTGTTGATCCCGGGGCAGATACAGACAAACTGGTTATCTGTTCTTTCATATCCATGTCATAAACAGTTTTTAAAGATGGGGTACTATAGCCTGTAGCGTAGCCGCCTGTCACACTGGCAAAATTAGAAGGATTAGTGATAGCAAAGGATGCACTGGCACTGGCATCAAACCAGCCATCACTTGTAAAGCTGGTGTAATTTGAACTGTCATTTGCGTCATTTACTATTTTATTGATCCTGTCTTTTGCAAGTGCTTTCTCAGTGGCTGTTGCTCCGGATGCGTCATTGATCGCATTAGCAGCGGCATTATAAGTAAATTCACCGTTTAAAATATGGATGGCAACCTGTGTAACAAAATAGTCCAATCTCCAATCACCGGTTGAGTAGCCGTTCCAACGGCAGGGTTCCCCCCAAAACATAGCTCCATAATACATGGCATAAGAAACTTTCTTATTTGCCCAAGAACCTGTATAGTTCATAACATGGTCTACCGGAGAGGACTTTTTGAATTCAGTACAATAAACATAGCGCCATTTGCCATCCATATCCGGGGTTTGGTTATCGTTTTTAATATATTTGATACCCATGCCTAATTGAGGATATGAAGCTGAGCCTGTGCCAACATCAGTATAAAATTTGTCATAACGTTCATTTGTTACCGGCAATGAACTACTATGATTTGCTGAACGTAGGTATTTCGCTGCTGGTGCTGGATTTGTTTCCATCTCAAATATTTCACCTTCCGGCCCAGCGATCAGATCCATTACTTCTTCTTTTCTTTTCATCCATTCTTCATCCTGGACCTCATCTGCTTTAGGATCAGGATCCGAGATATCGGCATTTTCTGAAGGCGGCACAGTTTCTATGGTGTGTTCATTCCCACCCGCTGCATCTGTATCTTTCTGTCCGGGTTCTTCTGGAGCAGAAGAAGTCTCCTCACCGTTTGGGCTTTTATTCTCGATCTCAATAGATGTATCCCCGTTTTTGCCCTCAGTTACAGGAAGCTGTGATTGGGATTCTTGTTCTGATCCTTGTTGCCTTTCCCCATTATCTGTATCCATTTTGAGCTCTTCTTCCGAAGATCCCGCAGTCTCTGTATCCGTTGTAAAAATGCTGGGATCCTTTGGTTCTGCGCCAAAAACGGAAATATTTGTAGACAGGATGACGGTGCAAAGCAGTAAGGACAATATTGTTTTTTTTAATTTAAGCATCTTCATTTTTTACCTCCTTCGCTTTGGATCCTATGCTTACAATTTCAAGGAAGATGAGCATAGCAATGATCGTTGCGATCGCTATCAAGGCTTCACGGTGCTGTAAGGCTTCGACGGCATAACCTATGTAAGGCACTGTAAAGACAGCCTTACCTACAAATTGCTCTGGTGAAACCGGGGCAAGATCTTGATCGTCATTTGCATCTCCCTTTGTTATGTAATTGCCTTTAGCATCGAAAGCAATGACACGATGCAGGATAAGTGCATCATTCGACAACTTGTAAGAAATGATATCGTTGGCCTCTACCTCATATTTATCCGCTTTTCTGTCCACGAAGCATATGCTGCCTGTAGGAATAGAGGGTTCCATACTTCCTGATAGTACAATATCTGGTGTAATGCCAAAGAAGCGTGGAACTGCAAAGACAAGAATAGAAAGAAAAAGTAAGGCCAGGATGAAAATTTCCAATATTTTTGTGATCACATGGAATGCTTTTTTCATAGGCACTATTTCCTTTTCTTTTTCATTACAATAAGGAAGACAACAGCAGCTATGACAAGGACCGCCGCCCAAATAAGGGCTTCAACAGAAAGTTTGTCACCTGTCCTCACGGGAGCTGGTTTTTCTGTCCCCTTTACTTCCACCACAGTCTTGAAGTACCACTTCACCTTACCAGTATTGAGTGTATATTTATTATCCAGTTCTTTAGGCATAGATACCTGGAAGGTGACTTTTTGGTCTTTTCCTTTTTCCAGTTTACAGAGTTCCATGTATTCCTTTATATCCTTAGAATTCAATGGACCGGAATAAACTTGTTTCCCATCTGTTGTGATGGTGAGCTGCATCTTATCCAAAAGGTCGTTGTCAGGTTCCAGGACCTCTGTCTTGAAGTAAAAAGCCTGCTCCTTTTCCGCGTCGTTTTTCATGGTAAACGTTCCGTCCATACTGTCTCCAGGAGTCAGTGTGGCAAAGCCAGAGAAGAAGTCTTCCGGGCTGGCGATCAGCTTTTTGCTGTCCCCTTCATAAACCACGGATAATTCCGACGGTGTGACTGCTTTAAAAGAAGTTACATCATATCCATCTTCATGGATGCATTCCTGTATTTCATAATCCTTCCCCTCTTCTCCCCATGGAGTCTGGCTCTCAAAATCCGGGTTGAAATTTTCTGACTGGATAGCATCAATTTTTACGGTGATATCCCAATCATTCATGGTGTAATGATCAACAACTTTATCATCTTTATCATATTTGGTGTCCCATTCTGCAGGAACTGTGATGGTATCAAACAGATCTGTGCTCTGGTTTGATCGAAATACGTTTGTATAATAATAATACTCTCCTCTTTGCACCCAGCCTTCAGAAAAGCCCGAAATATCCTCTTCTGTTATGGGACGCTCCACCTCATATTTGCTTGTGATGTCAACGCTCGCCCGTATATAACAGTCAATAGCCTTATTGGTGATCCGGGGGATGTGAGATATTTTCATCCCCGGCATGAGCATCAGTGGGCCGCTGTCCTCATCTATAGGGATAACAGCATCATCCTCCTGCGTATAAGTCTCTAGATCAATGTTCACGATGGAAGTTGAAATATTGTTCGTGACAGATGTTTCCGACTGGCTGGCTGCTCCTACTGCGATACCCGCCATAGTCACCGTACCGATACACAGTGCTGCCAAAATCCGTTTATGTTTCATGGATGATCCCCCCTTTCAATGTGTCAGGCCTTTAAAGGCCTCCAGATACTGTGCGTCTGTATATCCGTCAGACTGCACAGATTCAGAATATACGATGATATCAAAGTCTTCCAGTTCATCCAGATGCGCATCATCTGCTATCTTTACGGTTTTCATTAAGGATGATGTACTCACATTGACTGGCAGGATATGTTTATAGTAATAATATCCATCCGTATTATTTTTTTCCCAGTCTGCAGTATTGATATCCAACGTGGAAACCGATTCTGCATCATCATTGGAAAATAAGATCTTTGTCCGGACAAAGCACGGCACATCCCCCGTATTTTTTACTTTTACATCCTTCTCAACTGTCCCTCCGGGTTTTGGATCCGGGTCCGGGAAATGTTCATCCGTTTCGATCACATTTTCACCGAAGGTAAAACGGTTTATTTTCCCCGTTTGAGCGGACAGATAAGCAAAGATCCCGGTACAGGCCATAATGGAAATGAGAAGAGCGACAATGCCGATCATAATCTTTTTATTTTTGCCCATCGGTTACCTCCTTAAAGCATGAGTCCCTCACGGCTCACAGTGAGGACTCGTGAGGAACTCATACAAGATCAGTTATATTTTTCTGTGATACTGTTCTGGTTCGTATATACTGTCCAGACATCTGCAGGAGCTGTCTTGCCGCCATTCAGATCGCTGGTCTGGATGGCATATGCATGGATTGGCATCTCAAATTTCTGCTGTTCCAGCCCCTGTCCTTCAATGGCGTTTGCAGTTGTCACTTCTGAGAAGATCGGAGTGGTAGCTTTTCCGGCCTCCAATGCTGTGCATACGTTGCTTGCAGCATAAGCATATAAATATCTGTGTGCAATAACGCCTGAACCGTCCCTAACATCATAAGTACCCATTTTCACCCAGCCGGGATTTACGGTATAAGAATACAAATCTGTCAGTGCTGCTGGTTTCCGGGTCCCATCTGCATTCGCTACGATAATGTTCCGGCAAGGCACCTCCACCGTTGCAAAAATAAAGGCTTCGTTGATCCCGGTATTAGTGATAACCGGGTCTTTTACGATAGTCTTATTTGGTGTCAGGTCTTCTGCCTGATCCGGTATACCATTATTATCTTTGTCCGGATATTTGTCCCATTCCGGTTCTGTCAGGTCTACTTTCACCTTACCAACGGTGAATTTGTTTGTCTGCGTGTCCGTATCCGTGAAATAAGCGGATATGCCTCCAATGCCCATGATCGTGATCAATCCTAAAGAAACTGCTAATCCTTTTACTGTCTTGTTCTTCATACGTTCTACTCCTTTATACTTTTTTCTTTTCCCGGGTTGTACATTTTTTGTACTTTTTCTAGCTCAACGGCGCTCACTCCTTCCTCTGCGAATAAAATAGGCCGTAATCTTTTAGCCTTTGTTTATAAAAAAAAGCCCTTCAGGATTTCTTCCCAGGGCTTTTTCTTATCACTTTTATTACTTTTTTACAATTATATCGTACCACATACCAATCTGTTTTGTTGGTTTAAATCAGTTTATTTCAGTATGCTTTGGTATTATAAATCTTCAAATGATAACTGCTTTCTTTCATCTTTTTCTTCCCACATATCTAAATCCTTCTCCAGACGTTCAATGAGATCCCTCATTCTTTCTTCCTGTTCCGTTTTTTCATATTGAACCAAAGATTCACAGATCAAATCCACTTTATCTTTATATTTTGATTTATCCCTGTTTTCTAAAATATGAATCGCTCTTCTCTGTTGGGGATTATCGTATTTCAGTCGCAAAAAGCACCTGTAATCTTCCATTTTTCCGCTCCCTTCTTATTTATGGCCAGTTATCTCCCCAATCAGCTTTTTATATTCCGCTGACAGGGTGTCTAATGCATGTCTTCTAATGAGAAGAGCCTGACTATGGGGCATATCCAATTCCATTTCTACAGCACTCCATTTTTTCTTTTTTATTTCTTTTTCATCCAAAAAACGGCGTTCAATCACAGGAAGGCTGTTAAAAATTTCCCATATTTTATAAAATATCACTTCTTCAAACTCCAATTTTTTCAAAAGATGAAGGCTTTCCTGCCTCTGCTCCCTTAGGTTCTTTTCCATCCGGACAATAACATCTGAGAGATCAGACTTATAGTTTTCTTTTTTACTCCGTTCCGTCATCTCCTTTCTTTTCCCGTAAGCGGCGTTTTGAAGTATTTCTTTATCCAGTTCTTCAATCTGTTTTATGTATTGTTTACGCCGCTGTGAAAAATCCCGAAAATACTGCTCCTTCATGGCGAGAATAGAGAGCACTTTCTTTTCGTCATCCGTCAATTTCATTCCCCTTCTCCTCTCGTTCCTTTTGCTGCATCTTCATCAGAAGAATCTTCTCTATTGACAATTCTACATACTTAATAATAATTGTTCTATTCATAAGGATCCTCCATTTCAGAAAGCACCTTTTTTGTATATTCACGGATAAGCTCCTGCGTGGCCGCTGCAAGCTCTTCTGGGAGATCCCCGGTCAGAAGCTGCAGCACCTCCTGGATACTGTAATCATCAAGCTCCATGTTATACTGCATCCGGAAATACTTCTGGCTATCGTCAATGCCGATGAGGATCCCCACCGGCAGGCTGATGCACTTTGACAGAACGGGCTTTTTATTGATGACCTGCAGAATGTCGATCATTCCGCTTCCCACATCAATGACATTGACCCTGCCGTCATAGGATGCAATCTGAGGGGCTATCACCGTATATCCCTGTGGAAAGATGACCACCTTTTTGATCCTGATGTGATAATCCTTCCCTGAATACCAGAAGTGCACCTCCTTCTTCTGGCTGAGATAAGTCTTGAAGGCATCCTTCCTTGGGTACTTCCTCATTTCGATCTCCTTCGCAATGGCCGCCAGTGTCAGGTAATAATAATCCATTGTTTTAGTCTTGTCCGGATCATAGGCCTTGCGGTTCTCACCAATCACATGATAGGCTCCGTCTATCTGCAGGACCCCGTCTGCCATCGGCGGCTCTACTGCATACGTGTCCAAACCGCTGATGAACACGCTTCCGACTGTCTTCATATATCCCTTCCCATGGTCACCAATAATATAATCCTTCATTTTTCCTGTCCTTTCTTGATCACTAATTCAAATATCTGAATTAAAAGCTGATCTATCCCAAAAGGTAGTAGATTCCATAAACTATCAAAGAAATCATAAAAATACATAATAATAGGATCACAACCAATATAAACATGTCCCTTTTACGACTAAATCCGTCAACTAAATAGTATTGCAGCTTAATTATTAAAACTATATATATCAACCATACCATGATTGACAATATATTATCTAACTTATTATTCATACCTTTTCCTTTCTGATTTCTTATTTTAGATAAACATTAAAGAACTTTATTTTTATGTAAAAAAACCAATCACCATTTATTGATGATTGGTAAATTGATTTAAAATTTCATTCTAATATAATCAAATTCTGTTCTTAAAAAGTACCATATTATTTTAACCGAAAAAATAAAAGCACACATTATACCTATAAAAACTATAATTTCTATTGATTCCTCTGAAGCTCTAAATAACCGCAAGACAACAACTATAACAACAATTGCTGCAAAAATAAATATTAAAATATTAATGCAATAATCTATTTTTATTCTATAGTCAACTATTCCTATTTCGTAATTTACTTTTTTTCTTAAATAGTTATATTTGCTATCAACTTCTGCCTTAATTTGTTGCAGTTTGTCTTCTAAAATATCTTCGGGTGCGGAATAAATAATTTCTATAATTTTTTTATTCAAGGAATTATCTAGAAACAAATAATAATTGGCCCATATTTCTTTTATGCTATTTATTAATTCCTGACGGTCAATCCTATTTTTTTCATATTTTATAAGCAACATTTTTAAAGGGCCATAAGTTGAAGATAATTGCTGCTCCCTCAGTTCTCTCAAATTGTCATCTTCTTTTAGAAATTTTTTCTCTAGAAGGGTAATAATCAGTGTTATAATCCCGGCTGTGATAGGTACAATGATGTTATTTTGAAGCCACCCTACCATAATATACCTCTCTTTTCCATCATATTATACCGATTATATACCATATTGTTCCAACCATCAATATTCAGTTATCAAAGTGCAACTATCGGATGATATAGGTCAAACTTAATACCACGATCAAAATTTGATCAATCGTTTTTTACAAAGGTCTGCATTCCTGTTTTTAATTTCTTCACCCCCAATGCTGGACCTCTTCCTTTTATGTTTGTATGCAATCTCAATACCAACAACAAAAAAGATTCGGGCCGCCATTATAATCATCCCGCGCAGAGAACCATCCATAATCCCATTTTTCTCCCAGTCCTTAAAAACGGCGAATGTAATCCATATGATTAAAAATACGTTCCATATATTCAGCAGCATATCTGTAGTTATTTCACTGCAGCGATGTTTTATGGCACATCCCGCAGTCACACAGACACCGAGCAATATCAGCACATAACTTGCCAGATCAACTGCAGGGGACATAAGATACCCTTTCGCAGCGAAATAAAAAGAGCATTGAAAAAAGAATAAGAACCAAGAGAAAAAAAGCACTTCCTTGCAGAAGTAAGAATCATATAGTGTGTTTTTAAACTCTTTTTTCCCTTTCCCTACGTGCCGTCTCTTATGCTCCAGATAAATGATCAAGACAGGCCTCCCGATGACCAACAGAAACAGTATATTCATAAAGACCATCGGTATCTGGAATATGGCTTTTAACTGGATCAATTCTTCTATTGTCATGATATTTTCTCCTATGGCTTTTTTACGCCCAGATCCCATATGAAGATCTGCTGTTGCTTTCCCTCATCCATCCTGCGTTCTAGCTCTGGCTGCCGGTACATCATGATCTGCATATCCGTAAAGTCACTGTCATACAGCTGCCTGATATTCTGAATTGCAGAGAAACGGTTATTGCTTAACGTGGAATGTGACATACGGAGTTCCGCCCTCACTACCTTCCAGGGTTTGTGTTCCACATATAAGGCTTTCAGCACCGCCCTCTACCGATAGGGAAATCCCTGGTAACAGATCCAGACCCGTTTCAGGGATTCCTCCTCCTGCCTCCTCCAGATGTACCTGCAGTACCATAATTTTTCTTCATCTGCAGGCTCTCCAGAACGTCATCCGTCGTTGCCATGTTGCTGTGCAGGAAGCGGATCCGGTCGGGGACATCCTCCAGTAATGTCTCATAACCAGACAGGCAGCGTACAATATAATTCTCATCTATTTCCATTCGTTCCATCGTCATCACCTAACCTCCCGAAGCGGCACTGTTCTATAGGTGGGGATATCCCCTATCTGCGAATGGAATAACCCTTCTTTTATGTACATTTTCTTTGTGCTCCCCTATTTCTATCCCCGTAAAATATAACGTTAATCTGTTTTATTCTTTTGTCCCATTAAGAGATTTCTCTCCAAAGACTCCATATCATATTGACGTTGGGTACAGTTGCAAAACTTATTCTTTTTCTTATATTTAACGTCTAACCGCTGTCGCCGTTCTTTATCTTCCGTTAGCCATTTCTTTAAGGTGTCATAAATGACACAACCTGGAGAATAAGCCCGCGCCCGGTTCAAAACACGATTTGTTTCCCTTTCGCCAAATTCATGGACAAGAGACGCATACTCTGCATCTGTAAGGGTCTCTGTAGAGGCCCCCCTCTCACCTCCTGCAGTAAACCCGATCTCTGGACAGGCAGCGTATGTGCGTGCATTTTTACTATTTACACACACAGTAAAAACATTATTATTCTCAGTATTATTTATATTATTATCATTCGTGTGTCGTTTTGACATGTCCTGATGTGTCGTTTTGACATGTCTGGAATTGTCATTTTGACATGTCTGGAACTGTTGTTTTGCCACATCTGGAATTGCCGCACCCGCATATCCAGAATTGTCGTTTTGACATGTCTGGAATTGTCGTTTTGACATATCTGGAACTGGCATAGATCCCCCTCCAAAAGAAGGTGAGACTTTTTCTATTTTTTCGGTGCAGACAGTGGATCCAGCATTTTCCTTTCTCACTCCCTCGGGATTCCTTTCCAGTATTTCATCCGCCATTACATCTTCCATCTGCTCCGGCAGGTATTCTTCCACTGGGGGGGCCGACTTTTCTTCTTTTATAAAATTTTTTACATATATGTAATCCGGCCTGCCTAAGCCCTGTCGCTTACGCTCAATCAGGCCAATGTTTTCCAATTCCGAAAATATGGACACACATTTCTTTAATCCACAGCCTAAAAATTCTTTTGCCTCATCCTGCCTGAAATAGATATATACGCGGTCTTCTTCATCAACCCATCCATTTTTCATAGATAATCCCATTCGGTCTATAAAAAGACCATATAAAACCTTTGCTTCACATGGCAGCTTTGAGAAGCTCTTGTCAGTAAATAACACCTTTGGGATTCGGTAAAAAGTAAATTGGCTGCTTTCCGCACCATAGTAATAATCAAATTTCATATGTCATCTTCCCCTTAGTCTGTAGTCAGAGTCATTTTACTGTAATAAAGGCAGGAAATTATGCTCTTACAAAATTTGTAAAAGCATATTCAAATAACCTCTGATCAAGTATTTAGTATCAAAATCATTATCAGTATGAGTAAAATGATCTCCCCAAATATACATAAGCACACTGCTTTTTCGTCTGAGTTCATTGTTCTCTCCCTTTTATTATTCATACAATTTTGTGTTCCATCTATTCCATTTCAGTACAATGTATTTGGAAATCTTGCTAATCTATGCACCTCCCCCTCGGGCAGCTCATAGTAGTCCGCAAAACCATTTGATGACCAGGAATGCCAGTTGTATCATGATGATAAAGCAGATTATCAATACGATTGCCAGCGGTATCAATTCCTGTTTTTTACTATTTTTTTTCATAAGGTTCTCCTCTATGCCATCATGCAAAAAATTCTCTGACTGTCCCATCCACATGCTGCATTTTCCTTCCCTGGGGTCTCGCTTCTCGGCCAGGGAGGAGGCCCCTACAGGCAGCCGCCAATCAACTTGCCGGAAGTAATAGCAGGTATCCGCCCCCCAATCAAACCGGCAGATATCTTTTTCTCCAAACCTCGTACAATTTCCTTTTTTAAAGAACCTGCACCTTCCCATGTTTTTTCCTTTCGTAGGCTCTATCACCGTCTATTCAAGTATTCGCCATATATACAAGGAACAGGAACACCAACAGCAAATCCCCCAGCACTATGATGCATGCCAGGTATGGTTTGTTATTTCCGTTCCTGATATATGCCAGGTACGGTTTGCTATTTTCGCCCCTCTTCTTTATTTTCCTGTAGCTCCATGTCTGCGTAGCTGCATATACCGCACTGATCATGCACACACTCAAAATCATTACACATGACTAATCCTCCATGCTCTCCATAAACTCCTGATAGCACTCCGTGCACCCCAGAGTATTCACCAGACTGCAATCAATGTACCCGTCCTGAAACACTGCCACATTGCATTTCAGGCACTCTTTTATCTGGCACCCTTGATATTTTACAAACCCTGGGCAGTAATGTATCGGATAAAATATCCCGCCTCTGCACCAATGCGCCTGCTCCCCGGGCTTATCCCAATAACTCCAGGCAGTCCGTGGCGGCTTATCTGGATGAGCCTTATCGTAAGGATTTATCTCTGCCCGGTGATCATCATAACAGCTACCGTAAGGGCAACGGTCTGACCACCAGTACAGGCAGCTCCGGCAGACGCACTGGCCGCAACCTCCAAATAGCTTGTCCTCTCTGGTCTGCAGGTATTTTGATATTGATATCTGGCCTTTCATGGCATTACCTCCGGTATGTCAAATATACTCATTTGATTATCTCTATAATTCATCCACAGCGTTTCCACTCGTTTCAGCCCGCCTTCTGCCTGGGTTGAAATCTGCTCTTTACGCCATCCAGTCAGCATATTATTGTATAAATCATTGTCATAGCCTGACAACATCACTTTCCCATGATGATTAAGGAACGCTTCCAATAATTCTACGTGGTCTGCATCCTCCATCTCATGTTTGTATAGATAATTCTTCCTGGTCGCGTGTAGGTAAGGAGGATCAGCGTAAATAAACACATCTGGTGTATCATAGCGCTTCAGCAACTCCAGGGCTGGGAGGTTCTCTATCTGTACCCCCTTCAGTCTTTCGGCTGCCAGTGCCATTACTTCTGGTAATAAAGTCCATGCTTTTGCAGGGTTTGGAGAACATTTCTGCTGTCCTGACTTAAACCCATTCCGGTACAGATTGCCGCACCCGAATCCCATCCAGCATCTTACGCAAAATCTACGTGCCCTCTCAATTTCATTATCTGCTTTTCTGAATGCCCGCTTATACTCACTTCTTGAATATGGTGTCATAATGATTATCCTTTTCAATAATTCTGGATAATCACGAAGGACCATGAAAAAATTCACAATTTCATCATCCACATCGTTCACTGTCTCTATATGACAGCGTTCTTTATTAAAAAATACCGCCAAACTCCCAGCGAATGGCTCCAAATATACATCGTGTTGTGGTATGTAACTGCAAATCCAGTCAGCGATTCGGTTCTTTGCTCCCGGATATTTTAATATTGCTTTCATGGCAACACCCCCATTATGTCAATGCACCTAATACAAAATAAAATAAAGTTATCAACGTTACACAGAAGGAGATGTTGTACAAATGATGTGCTCTTTGCTAAAGAACATATATAAATTACTAATAAATTTTCTAATTCTTTATCCACATTCTACCTCTTTTTCTCCTGGTACATTACCGCCATACACTTTTAGGTGCCATTAATGGCACCTTCTGCAGATTGTAAATCTTGAAATCCAATGATATAATTGCACTCTTAATGCTACTGTTGTTAATTCCTTTGAAAATCTTTTATAGTTTCTTTCATGCATTACATATTTTCATGATTTGTACAAATTCCATTTGCCTTCCGGATAGGAAAAAAGCTTTTTGATTTTTTATAATAATCACAAGAGGAAGCTCCCCAATCAAATCTACATATATCCTTTTTTCCATATTTTGTACACTTATCTTTCCTATAATAAAAACACTTCATTTTTTCTAACGCCCTTTCCTTACATCTCTCCTGAGATACTCCTCATTCTTTTCCGGCAGTTTCTTCCTGTGATCAGTATCATATTTATATTCAGCGACCGTTTTCGGGAATTCATCCCTTGTAAAGACTGATATGTAAGTATCCTGATCTGGCAGTATCCGTGCCTGATAGACCATTTCATCGTCCATGTACTGCTCTATATCCCAGTAATCATTATTTGCTGTTGTTATATCCTCTGGTTTGAAACCGTATATCCTTGACAATACATATTCTTTTTTGCTTTTCTCCATCTGTATACTCCTCAATGAGAATATTTAATATAATGACGATAATCCTTGACCAAACGCCTACTATCAATTAAAATGATGTTGTGGATGTATGGGCCTGTCAGTGTTTATCTGTTGGGTTCATTTTTTATACTTCCCATATTCATAGTATGTCTTTTTTGTTCAAGCACCTCTAAACCAGCTTCCTGCTCTTGCAAAAGTTCCTGATTAACCTTTAAAATCTCCTCCCAGCTCTCTGGATCCACACCATGACACCTGCATGCTTCGCCATATTGCCTGTAGGCCTCCTCCAATGCCTCCGGATACTCCGATAATTCCTGGACGTCATAATCATAGTTATATACGTGATAACGCCACGGCATAAAAGAATCCAATGTTACCGCATACGTTCTTTCATACCAGAGAGAAGCAAAATACTCTTCATCACTGCCATTTCCCTGCCAGCCAGTCAGATCACCTATAATGGACTGAATCAGTTCCTTCGCATTATGCAGGCCAGCACGCAGTGCCATGAATGTAAGATTACTGTACTGTTTATCTGTCAATTCAGGTAACAAATCCTCTCTTGCCTTCCGTGTATCCAAATCCTGTTTCAATTCATTAGCTTTCATTTGTTTATCCTCTCTCATTCTTTTTTGTCAGTCGCTTGCACCAAGGCTAACACCGACAATGCAAACATAAATACAAGGCTGCGTCTTTTAGTGTGGTGTAGTGCATGGGCTTGTCCCTCCTTTCTTACCGCCATCAGGCGGTTTTATCTTCCTTGTATTTTTCAATCTCCCCCAACCTACCCTGGGCCTTTCTCTGGTAATAAATATCTACCAGAGCATCTATTAACCGCTGTGCACATCCTTCTGTGTACTCTGCCGTACACTTAATTTCTTTTCGCTTTTTAGCCATACAAACACCTCCTGTTAAAGATATGCCGTACTGGTTGTACTTGTTTCATACGCTCCTTATAGAGAATAGCCATACCTTGCTTTCTGCGGTGTCTTTTATGACACTTTTTCTTCAAAAAAAATCCCCATTGGAGAATTTAATTTTAATCTATTCACAATACCCTCTATTTCACCTTGAGTAAATTCAGTTTTACCTTTACATTTGCGATAAAATGCAGACCTACTAATGTGCAGAAAATCGCACATTTCCCTAACAGTTACATTTTGTTGTTTCATTATTTCTCTCAATTTTGCTTCATTCATGTTCTCACCTCCTTTATGTGTCATTTATGACACTTCCACAATATCACATATGGAAATTACTGTCAATACGTTTTTTGTCTTTTAAGACACTTTTTCTTTTTCTCTCTTGTTATTTTGTTGCATAAAAGACACATATATGCTATAATACCCTTAAAAGAATGCGGGGTGAGACTTATATGAATATGGGAGAGAAAATAAAATCATTACGTTTAGAAAAAGATATGACCTTAGAGGAGTTAGGTAATAAAGTAGGCGTTGGTAAAAGCACCGTTCGCAAGTGGGAAACTGGCATGATAGCAAATATGAAGCGTGATAAAATTTTAAAGGTTGCTGAAGCGCTAGACACTTCTCCCGCTTACTTAATGGGATGGGACAACAATGTTCGTCCTATTGATAACCCTTCAAAAGAAAAGAAAAAAGGTGTAACTATTCGGGTGCTGGGGCGTGTGGCCGCAGGAATTCCGATTGAAGCTATAGAAGAATGTATTGATACTGAGGAAATAACAGAGGACATGGCTGCAACAGGTGAATTTTTCGGTCTAAAAATCCATGGGGATAGCATGGAACCAAAATTTTCCGAAGGCGATGTCGTAATTGTTCGGCAACAAAATGACGCTGAATCCGGTGATATTGTAATAGCTACTGTTAATGGGGATGAAGCCACTTGTAAAAGGCTCCGTAAATACCGTGATGGAATAGAACTGGTTTCAAGTAATCCCAGTTATGAACCTATGTTTTTCAGTAACGCTGATATTATCCAGAAACCCATTCGGATTTTAGGAAAAGTCGTGGAATTACGCGCAAAATTTTAAGAACGCGAGGTGTTGGAATGACTTACAAGGAATTTTTAGAATATCTTGAAAATAACTTTGACGGTTATCAGATTTTTATGTACAAGGCTGCTGCATATCAGCAGAATAAAAATCAAAAGCGGCCAGCAAAGAGCCGTTGGAACGAAAATAAAGTACAGAAGGCCACAAATGAGATGTGGAAAAAAGCCATGCAGCCTTTATATGATAACTTGAAACGTGAGATAAAGTCCGGTATCTCTTATAAATGGACAGAATATATTGAACAGCATCAGGTACTGGAAGGTCTGCGTGATGCAATGGCTGATTTAAATTTCGGAAATGTAGATTAATCAATTGATGGAGGATGGTATAAATGAAACATGATATAAATGAAGATGTATTAAAAAGTATGATGACATTCTTAGCCGCGGCATGCGAAGCTGTGGAAAGTTGTTTAATCGCGGACTTTATATGCCCATTGTGCGGATCCACTGCCCATGCTTCTAAGGCGGAGTGTAACGGGCACAGAGCCGCATATTGTGATGGGTGCGACGCAAATTTTATTGAGTAAAAAATCGAATTATGAAACTGGCCTCTTTAGAGGCCAGCTAATAATATATTTATCCGGGCAGCCGGTAGGACGGCTCTACCCGTTCCGAGTCTTGCGGAAAGGGGTGGTGCTTATGTACGTGACTTATAGTGACCTCTTTACCTTCGTTATGATGATAACGGGTATTATCGCACTAATCATTCAGATACATAAAAAATAACCGTCCTGCTCCCTGTAAAGAATAGGACGGTTATTTCCGTAATATAATCTACCGGGACAGGTAGCTTGCACCTACCTTCCGGCTGTCTTGCTAAGTATATTATAACAAAATATGCTAAAATGTCAATAAAAACCGTCCCAGTGTTACCAGCACCAGGACGACTAAATTGATAACCTATCAATGCATAATGTATGATAAGTATATCCAGCACATATATATTATCATACATCCGCAAATTTGAATGCGTGCCCAGCAAAACGCTTCGCGATGCACAGATATGGAGTATTCTGCTCCATATCGTGCTGGCTGCCTCGGGATTTTCATTCCTTCAGCCTGAAAACACCTCGCGGGACAGTGGCGTGTGAACAGTAACCTTTTTTTAGATGAGGTGATCGTATGATAATAGGAATTTATCCCCGAAAATCTGTATATCGGGATAACAGCGAATCAATTAAGGTCCAGATCAAGCTTTGCAAGGAATATGCAAAAATCATATATAAGGGACAGCAAATAGATTTTAGAATTTATGGAAAAGACGAGGGGTTTTCAGGTAAAAATACCAATCGCCCCTCTTTCCAGGAATTAATGCGTGATGTAAAATCCAATATTCTTGATGTTGTAATGGTCTACAAGCTTGACAGGATAAGTCGAAATGTCAGCGAATTTTCTGAAATGTATGATATCATGCACGCTCATAATGTCACCTTCCTATCTGTGAAAGAATCTTTTGATACCTCCACTCCGATTGGCAGGACTGTAATGTATATCCTTGCTGCCTTTTCACAATTTGAGCGGGAAAGTACATCTGAGCGTGTGGCTGACAATATGCAATCCCTGGGCACATCGGGAAAGTGGACCGGCGGCAAGCTCCCTGCCGGCATGACCTCTATCAGAAAATTCGTCGACGGGAAGGAGCATTCATTTTTACAGGTTGATGAAGAAAAAATAAGTCTTGTAAAGATGTTATACAGTATGTATCTTGACGGCTATACCATGACGGGGCTTGAACGGTACTGCCGTGATCACGGAATCAGAACGGAAAGTAACAAATTCCTCAGTACCTCTCAGATACATTGTATTCTTTCCAATCCGGTTTATTGTACAAATGAGCCAGAGGCATATTACTATTTCAAAGAACATGGACATTCTCTTCCAGAGATATCTCTTTTTGACGGGAAGCACGGACTTATCAGCTACGGCCGCACAAAACAATCCGGCCCAGAAAAGCGAATCGTCAATGATGTGTTTTCCGTTGCTGTCGGTATCCATGAACCAGTCATAAGAGCACATGACTGGATTACTGTCCAAAAACGATTTGGTGAAAATAAATTCTTTCGGTCAAACAAATATGAGGTTGGAATCCTTAAAGGCGTTTTGAAATGTGGCTGTGGTGCCCGCATGGACATTCGGACATATGTGAAAAACGGTATCCAATTTTCATATTATTACTGCGCGCGCATGGCACGTGAGGGAAAAAAGGTATGCAATACTGGTTACACTAAAGTATCGGATATAGATGATGCATTTTTGAACAAGCTTCTGCAGATTAAATATAATCCTGATATGATCAGCATAAGAAAATCCGAATTAGAATATGTTGACATTAACAGCTTGACCAAAGAACTGCACACCATAGAGCAGTCCATTGAGAATTTGACCACTGCGCTTGCTGGAAATACAGAATCCAGCGCCGCCTCTTATATCATTAAACAAATAGAAAAATTAGATAAAAGCAAACGAACACTGGAAGACAGTCTTTGCGCTGCAGAGTATAACAATCAGATTTCTCAAAATGAGAAAGAGGCTAAAGACATAATCTATAATTACATCTGCAGCCTCTTAGATAATTTTGAATCTATGAGTTACCGTGAAAAAAATGAGCTTGTTAAAAAGACTGTAAAACAGTGTGTTTTCGATAATGATGGGCTTCATATTATTTTTTAATCTCATTCTATATTTTATTCTTACTGGAGTTCCAGTCTGCCCCATCATGTCATGTCCCAGGTGCTCTCTCTTATACCCATAGCTTCTCGCCACACCAAAATCATCATAATCGTTATAGGGAAAACTTTTTGCTATAGGACTGAAACCCTTCAGGCCGTACTTTTTTGTCCAGCTTACCTTTCCCTGGTTCTCCTGCCCCTCCTGGTTCTCCTGACCTTCCCGATTTTCCTGACCCTCCTGATGCTCCTGGCTCTCCCGGTCCTCCTGCTCCTGCGCGCCTTGCCCCTGGTCCTCTGCCTCTATCTGATATTCTCCAACCAACCCATCCAGAACTGCGCCATAGGCTTCCCGGTAGTAGTCAAAAGATTTGATCTCAGCGGACAGTTTTTCCACTGTAGTCTCGCCTTTTTGGAGCCTTTCGGCAATCTCATCCATGTCTTTTGCCTTATACTGCTTGAAATCACCGCCGTATCTGGCTCCCAGATAAGCCAGCAGGTCCACCCAGTTAACATGGCCTTCCTGCCCATAGGTGTCCACATCATAGGCACAGGCTTGCCGCATGGCTTCACTTGTCACATGGAAGTCCACCCACTTTATGTAGTCCTTCTCCGCACTGTCCGTTCCGGAATTCCCTCCATTATCCATTCCGGAATCCTCTGCATTATCCGTTCCCGAATCCCCTCCATTGTCCGTTCCGGAATCCTCTGCACTTTCTGATGCAGAATTATTTTCTGCCTGGGCTGTGCCACGTCCGGCGGCAAATGCGCCTTGTGAGACATCTCTCCAGCAAAGCGCTGCTGTCAGGGTCAGCACAATGACCTCTGCCATAAAACCATATTTTTTCCATTTCTGTCTGTTCATGTCCGGCCCCCGGTCACATTCTGTATCAGTTTATGTGACCAGTCTGAATCTTAGAACCAGGCGGTAAAAAACCACCCCTACGTTTGACCAGAAACGGGGTGGTTTTTCTACTTCTATATACAGGCCTGCCTTGTGGACGGCAGGCCCCTGCTCCATACCTTTTTATTGTATGTTGATCACTGGTTGCTTTTCACTGGCACATCTCAGGCCGTTACTATTCAGCCTCTCAGCTTCCTAGCAACTCAGGCTTTTTCTCTCGCCTTATCCAGCTTTATATTTCTGAAATAAAGTGCCATATCAATGGAAATCTCCACAATATTCAGTATGTAGAAGAACCATCCCAGATAGAACAGCCAGTCAAGTGATGTTCCTGCTGCTCCTGCTTCCATCCACAGGATTACTTTACGGGCAATACCGAATACGTAACCGATCCAGATAAAGAATTCAAAGAACAGACTCTTTCCTTTTGCTGTTCTGGAAATCCAAGATTTGCGGATTGAGATCGGCCATGATAAGCCGAAGCAGAGTATCATAAGCGCTTCTAATAAGTTTGTCATTATATTTTCTCCATTCCCTCTCTCATTTTACTCTTTATGCTGTGCCAGATATGCGGCTCTTCCCTCTTCGTACAGGTTCTTTCCTTCACTGTCGATGATGACAAAAAGGGGCATATCCTCCACATATAATTTTCTCAGAGCTTCTGCGCCTAAATCTTCATATGCGATCAGCTCTGCCTTTTTGATACATTTTGCAAGCAGCGCACCTGCTCCGCCGATGGCTCCGAAATAAACGCCGCTGTATTTTTTCATGGCTTCAATGACTTCCGGAAGACGGGCACCTTTTCCGATCATGCCTCTGGCTCCCACGGACATCATGGTCGGCGCATAGGCATCCATACGGCCGCTGGTTGTGGGGCCTGCGGAACCGATGACCTGTCCCGGTTTTGCCGGGGTAGGCCCTACATAATAAATGGTGGCATCTGTGGGGTCAAAAGGAAGCTCCTCACCTTTTGCCAGTGCTTCACACATACGCTTGTGGCCTGCGTCACGTGAGGTATAGATGGTTCCTGTTACATATACGGTATCTCCCGCATGAAGAGTTTTCGCCAACTCTTCGGTAAGGGGCAGTGTAATATGTTTTTCCATTTAGATCACCTCCGTTTTGTGGCGTGTTACGTGGCAGTTGATATTAATGGCACAGGGCATACCTGCAATATGTGTAGGCATGGTTTCGATGTTCAGGCCAATAGCTGTGGTCTTACCGCCGAATCCCTGGGGGCCGATTCCCAGCTTGTTGATCTTGTCCAGCATTTCCACTTCCAGGTCTGCGTAGTACGGGTCTTCATTGGAAGAATCAATGGGGCGCATCAGTGCTTTTTTTGCGAGAAGGGCTGCCTTGTCAAAGGTACCGCCAATACCCACACCTACCACCATAGGCGGACATGGGTTGGGGCCTGCCGTCTCAACAGTCTCCAGGATGAAATCCTTGATCCCCTGCAGTCCTGCAGACGGTTTGAACATGCGGATAGCACTCATATTCTCACTTCCAAAACCTTTTGGACCTACGGTGATCTTGATCTGCTCTCCCGGGACAATTTCCGTATAGATCATAGCCGGTGTATTGTCACCTGTATTTCCTCTGCGAACCGGGTCTTTTACTACGGATTTTCTCAGATATCCCTTGTCATATCCCCGGCGTACGCCCTCATTTACAGCCTCACTCAGATCACCGCCTGTGATGTGCACATCCTGTCCGATTTCCAGGAAGACACATGCCATACCGGTATCCTGGCAAATTGGCACATTCTGTTCGTCAGCGATCTCAAAATTCTCAATAATATTGTCCAGCACACCCTGCGCGATTTCCCAGTCTTCACAGGCTCTGCAGTTTTTGATCGCACATTTTACATCCTCAGGCAGATGCTCATTAGCCTGGATGCAAAGATTTTCAATGACATCTGTTATCTGGCTTGCCATTATTTCACGCATATACGTTCACTCTCCTGTCTTACTTGTTATCTTTCATGACGGGCATACTTAGGAAGCAATAATGGAGATACATCATCGGAAGCAATGCCTGCGTTTTTCAGTTCCTCTGCATATTTTTCAATATGCTCCAGTGTCATAGAGCCAAGTTCTGTCTCTTTTGCTCTGGCTGCCGCTGCCTTACCTGCGTTACGGCCGAATACAATAATATCCAGAAGAGAATTGCCCATCAGACGGTTTCTTCCGTGGATTCCTCCCACGGCTTCTCCTGCTACCAGCAGGTTGCTGATCGCCTTTGTAAATCCGTCTCCGCCGATTTCCAGACCGCCGTTCTGGTAATGAAGAGTAGGATATACAAGAATAGGCTGTTTTCTCATATCAATATCGTAATTCATGTACATACGAAGCATGGCAGGAATACGTTTTTCAATGGTGCCTTCTCCGCCGATCCTCTCGATCATGGGAGTATCCAGCCATACGCCGCTGCCCAGAGGCGTCTCAACGCCTTTTCCTCTGTCACTGCACTCGCGGATAATGGACGCAGCGGCAACATCACGGGTCTCAAGAGGATGCATGAATGCCTCACCCTCTGCATTGATCAGCATAGCGCCCAGAGAGCGGACTTTCTCTGTAACAAGCGCACCGTAAATCTGTGCCGGATAGGCAACGCCTGTGGGGTGATACTGGATTGTATCCTGATATAAAAGGGGAGCGCCTGCGCGGTATCCCAGAACCAGTCCGTCGGCAGTTGCGCCATAGTGGTTGGAGGTCGGGAAATTCTGATAGTGGAGACGGCCTGCTCCGCCTGTGGCGATAACTACTGTTTTGGCTCTTGCCACCATGTAATCATCTGTCTCCATGTTCTGAAGAACAGCACCTGCCACCTGACCCTTCTCATCTTTGATCAGCTCCACTGCAGATGTAAATTCCACAACGGGGATCTGTCGGTTCAGCACCTCATCGCGGAGTGTACGCATGATCTCTGCACCGGAGTAATCCTTGCAGGCATGCATTCTCTTTCTGGATGTTCCGCCGCCGTGGGTTGTCACCATATTGCCCTCTGCGTCTTTATCAAACATTACACCCAGTTCATTCAGCCATTTAATGGCGTCCGGTGCTTCCATGACCAGTCTTTTCAACAGCTCCGGTCTTGCTGCAAAGTGGCCGCCGCCGAACGCATCAAGATAATGCTGAACCGGGGAATCGTTCTCTTTGTCAGCAGCTTGGATACCGCCCTCTGCCATCATCGTGTTGGCATCACCGATACGCAGTTTTGTCACGATCATGACATTGGCGCCGGCTTCGTGAGCCTCGATGGCTGCGGAAGAACCGGCTCCGCCGCCGCCGATCACCAGCACATCCACATCATAATCTACTTTATTCAGATCAATATCTACATTTAACAGACGGCTGTTGGAGTGAAGCAGGCTGCCCAGCTCTGTAGGTGCCTTCTGGCCTTTGTTTGGTCCGATCTTGATCTCCGCAAAACCGTCTTCTCTGTAATCAGGATGATAAGCCTTTAAGAGAGCATCTTTTTCATCAGCAGTCATACGTCTGGGTTCCATGCCCATACGCTCGTCTCTGGTAGCTTCCACCTTTTTGATGGACTCAAGCATTTCTGGTGTAAACATGGTATCCCTCCCTATTTCTCAATCTCTCTTGTGTTATAAAGTTCCTGCATTTCTGTGATCGGCTTCTGCATCACCTGTTCGATCAGCTCATCATACGCGCCTTCATGGATTTCCTCCACACGTTTTTTCAGGTGCTGCGTCTCAGGCGCAATGTATTTTCCTGTAAGACGTCTTGCCAGAAGGCCCACCATCGGATGAGAAATACCAGCCGGACATCTCACGGAACAGCAGCCGCAGCTGATGCAGTCAAAGGATTCCTCCGCGCATTTCTCGAATTCACCTCTCTGGGCATAGGCAATATACTGCATAACATTTAAATCCTGGGTACAGGCTTTTGTACAGGCATTACATCCGATACAGCTATAGATCTCCGGATATAACTCCATCATGATCTGCTGTGTAGGTTTGATCTCTTCTATTTCATATGTTCTCTTGTCAGTTGGGAAGTAAGGAATACTCGCCACATACATACCTTCCTCCACCTGTGTCTGACAGGCAAGGCAGGTCTTCAGCTCGTTGATTCCTTTGATCCTATAAATTGTAGCACATGCTCCGCAGAAACCATGACGGCAGCCGCAGCCTCTTTTCAGAGTATATCCGGCGTATTCCATGGCTGTCATGATCGTCAGATCCGCAGGCACACTGTATCTCTTGCCGAAAAAATATACATTTACCATTTTTTCCATTTTAGGTACCAATCCTTTCATCTCGGTTGAGGGCTTTCGCCCTATGCCGCAGTGCCACCTCGATTCCGCTTTGCTTCATCTCGGTTGAGGGCCTTCGCCCTATGCCAGAGCGTCCAATCCGTCCGCTTATGTGCAAGCACAACGCTGCCAGCTTGTACGCTCCGGCGCACTGCTCATTGCTAATCAATACTCGTTCGGTAACTCATCTATCTCGTCACAGCGGAAAACAGGTCCGTCTTTACATACATATTTAGAACCGATGTTGCAGCGGCCGCATTTTCCGACACCGCATTTCATACGCAGTTCCAGTGTAGTGTACACCTGCTCTTTGGAAAATCCCATCTCCTGCAGAGCTGCCAGCACGAATTTGATCATGATCGGCGGTCCGCAGACAAGGGCTGTCTTGTCAGTGGTAAATCCCACCTCTTTTAAGTAGTTAGGTACAAATCCCACATGACCATCCCAGCCTTCCTGTTCCCGGTCAATCGTCAGATATACGTTCACACCCTCTGTCTTCATCCATACTTCCTGGATTTCTTTTAACTGAACCAGGTCGTCTGCGGAACGGGAACCGTAAAGGATATCCACAGTGCCGTAGTTCTCTCTGTTGTCAAGTACATAGTTGATCACCGAACGCAGAGGCGCAAGGCCGATACCGCCCGCGATAAACAGCAGGTTTTTCCCTTTTAATTCTGTCTCTACCGGGAAATGGTTTCCGTAAGGTCCTCTCACTGTGATCTCATCTCCAACCTCAAGGCTGTGGAGATAATCGGTAAGGATACCACACTTCTTGATGCTGAATTCCTGGAATTCTTTATTGGTCGGTGAGGAAGTAATGGAAAACATACCTTCACTGATGCCCGGTGCACACACCATGGCACACTGTCCCGGCATATGCTCAAAAAGTTTGCCGCCCTCCGGCGCATTCACGCGGAAGGTCTTTACATCCGGTGTCTCCTGGCGGATATCTGTGATAACTCCCACCTGGGGGATCAGGGTATCCAGCGTATAGTTTTTATGACAGGTACATTCGCTCATTATTTGTCACCTCCCTGTTTCTGAAAGGATTTGATAACTTTCACAATATTTAAGGAAGCCGGGCATTTTTCTACACATCTGCCGCAGCCTACACAGGAATACATCCCATCGTTGTTTGCCGGGAAGTATACCAGCTTATGCATGAATCTCTGACGGAAACGCTGCATCTGACTTGTACGGTTATTTCCGTGTGCCATCATGGTGAAATCAGAGTACATACAGGAATCCCAGCAGCGGTATCTCTTGATCCCATGTCCTGTGTCGTAATCCTTGATGTCATAGCACTGGCAGGTAGGGCATACAAAGGTACATGTACCACAGGCCAGACAAGGCTTGTACAGCTCTTCCCAAAGCTCAGAGTTAAATTTTTCATCTAATGCCTCCCCATTCCATCCTTCCAGGGAAAGGTTTGAATACGGAAGTTTCTCAACAATGGCGCGGATGGAAGCTTTCTCTTCCTCCACTGTCTTCTCGTCTGCTGCATCTGCTTTGGTCAGAAGACTCTCCACAGATTTTGTGAGGGTTTCCCCCTTCTCAGTGAGAGATTTCCAGTAAAGCTCATCTCCCGCCATCCATACAGCCACATCTGCCACAGGCTCTGCACAGTCCACACCGAACACCTTACAAAAGCAGGTTTCCTCCGGCTCATGACACGCCATGGCCACAATGGTTCCGTGCTCACGTCTTGCGGCATAGAAAGAATCCACCGGGTCAGCTAAAAATACTTTATCTAAAACCTCCACACCTTTTACATCACAGGCTCTCATTCCAAATACCACAAAATCCTGTTCTTTCAGTGCTTCCGGCTCAACCGTCAGTTTTTTTCCATCCTTTTTACAGGTATACAGATCTTCACTCTGAGGGAAAAATGCGTCTTTGGGGGATTTCACTGTCTTCAGTGTATCAAGGGCCACCTCTGCATCCTCGCTCCAGGCTCTGAAGTTCACCTGTCCGCTCACTTTTACAGGCAGATATAATTCCTGAGTGCCGGCAATTAACTGGAATAATGCCGCCAGATTTTCTTTTGCTGTCTTATACATACATTATCCCCTTTCTGCCACAATACCCGGCTCTACATCCTCAAATGTAAAGTCTGTCAGCGGTCCTTTTGAATCTGTGTCTTCACCGGCCTGATATTCCCCGTAGAACTCATCAATGTCCTTGATGAATTTCCGGTTGAACAGATGAAGCGGTATTCCCTGGGGACATACACGGCTGCACTCACCGCAGTCTGTACAGCGTCCCGCCACGTGGAAGGCCCGGATGATGTGAAACATTTTCTCTTCAAAGGAATCCACATTGGCCTTCTGGGAACTGTCGAATTTATTACTGTCAAATACACATTTTCTGCAACTGCATGCAGGACATACATTTCTACAGGCATTGCAGCGGATACATTTGCTCAGTTCCTTTTGGAAAAACGCAAATTTCTCTTCCGGGCTCATGGCTTCAATGGCAGCCACACCGTCAAAGCGTTCCGCATCCTTTGTCTCTTTGGATTCCCCTATTATTTCATCGTAGATCTTATGCTCTTTTCCTTTGCACACATGGCATCTCTCCAGCATTGCATCCGCGTAAGAACATGTTTTCTCTCCATAGAGAGTCTGGATGGTAAGGATATCTGCTTCGTCTGTGATCTCCGCACCGGAAATGTTCTGGATTCCCTTAATCCCCATGCTCTTGATCTTCTCAATATCCAGCTTGCCTTTACAGCCGACACCGATAATATAGGCTTTGTCTCTGTCAACTCTGTGTTCCTTGATGAGCTGGTTAAAGCTGTAAGTATCACAGGGCTTCAGACATACCAGGGTTTTTCCCTCCAGCTTGGAGGCCTCGATCATATATTTGCTCAAATTGGCTCCGCAGAACCCGTTATATACAAAGTTTTCAAAGTCTTCTTCTTTTTCAAAATATGCCGGTTCCGGATTGTAAGGCAGGTCTCCCGCTTTCCAGCCGAGGACACGGGCTACGGTACCGTCCGCTAACAGCTCTTTTGCACGGCTCACTACTTCCTGCATCTCAAATCCTCCAATCTTACGTTCTTGCCCAGAGAGCGGACTTTTTCCACAAACTCATTCATGGTCGTGGAGAATTTAACGCCCTCCGCTGCGGACACCCATTCCACACGGGTACGTCCGTTTTCCACACCGATATAGTCAAGCATGGAGAATAACAGTGTCATACGCCTTCTGGCATAGTAATTTCCTGTGCTGTAGTGGCAGTCTCCCGGATGACATCCGCAGAGGATCACGCCGTCAGCGCCTTTTTCAAATGCCCGTAAAATGAACATAGGATTTACACGGCAGGAACAGGGCACACGGATGATCTTAACGTCTGCAGGGTAGGAAAGACGACTGCTTCCGGCCAGGTCCGCGCCTGCATAACTGCACCAGTTACAGCAGAATGCCACAATTTTAGGTCTGAATTCTTCTTTTGCTTCTATCGACATATTGCATCCACCTCCGCTATGATCTGTCTGTTGGAGAATCCCTGTAAGTCCATGGCTCCTGACGGGCAGGCAACGGTACATGCACCGCATCCCTGACAAAGTGCGTTGTTCACCACTGCAATGCGGCGTGTCTCACGGATTCCGTGGTCATTCACCTCTTTGTCCTCGTAAGTGATAGCACCATACGGGCACACATTTGCACAGGTAGAGCATCCGTTACAGAGAAGTTCGTCGGACTTGGCTGTACATGGGTTAGTCATCAGTTTATCCTTTGCAAGGAGTCCAATGGCTTTCACTGCTGCAGCCCCTGCCTGAGAAACTGTCTCCGGGATATCCTTTGGTCCCTGGCATACGCCTGACAGGAAAATACCTGCTGTGGGGGATTCCACCGGGCGAAGCTTGGGGTGTGCTTCTGTGAGGAAGTTGTTAGTGTCAATGCTGGCTGTGAGCATGGTGGCAATCTTTCTGACAGAAGGATCCGGCTCAATAGCGGTAGCAAGAACTACCATATCTGCTTCCATGAGGATCTGCTTGTTATCAATGAGGTCAACGCCCTGTACTAGTAACTGTCCGTTTGGCTGGGGAGCGACTTTACCCACCTGGCCCTTGATATAGTTCACACCGTATTCCTCCACGGCTCTTCTGTAGAACTCATCAAAGTTTTTGCCCGGGGTACGGACATCAATGTAAAATACAGTCACGTTCACATCCGGATATTTATCGCGGATCAACATGGCATGTTTTGCAGTATACATACAGCAGATCTTAGAGCAGTAGCTCTTACCTCTCTTATCTGCACAGCGGCTGCCTACACACTGGATAAATACCATATTCTTCGGAGCTTTTCCGTCAGACATACGCTCCAGATGGCCCTTTGTGGGTCCTGCCGCATTCATGATACGTTCCAGTTCCAGGGATGTGATAACATCCTTGCTCTGGTTGTACGCGTACTCATCGTAATTGTCCAGCTTGATGGTGTCAAAACCGGTGGCAACTACAATGGCACCATACTTCTCTGTGAGGATCTCATCCTTCTGCTCATAATCAATGGCACCTGCCTGACATACTTTTGCGCAGACACCACATTTTCCTGTCTTGAACTTGATACAGTTCTCTCTGTCAATAACGGGAACATTGGGGATTGCCTGGGCAAACGGTGTATAGATGGCGCTTCTTGTGTTCAGGCCCCTGTTGAACTCATTGGAATTCTTCTTGGACGGGCATTTTTCCTGGCATACGCCGCAGCCTGTACACTTGTCCATATCCACACTTCTGGCTTTCTTGCGGATATCCACAGTAAAGTCACCCACGAAGCCGGAAACCTTTTCCACTTCACTGTATGTATAAATGTTGATCTTCTCATGGGCAGACGCTTCCACCATTTTCGGTGTCAGGATACAGGCAGAACAGTCAAGGGTGGGGAAGGTCTTGTCAAGCTGTGACATTCTTCCTCCAATACTCGGAGTCTTCTCCACAATATCCACTTCGTATCCGGCCTCTGCAATATCAAGTGCAGTCTGGATACCTGCAATACCGCCGCCGATGACCAAAGCTCGTTTTGTGACGAGACTTTCGCCCGGCTTCAGGGATGCGTTCAGATTTACTTTCGCGATTGCCGCTCTGGCAAGGATAACAGCCTTCTTGGTGGCTTCCTCCATATCCTTGTGGATCCAGGAACAATGTTCACGGATGTTGGCAACCTCCACCATGTATGGGTTCAGGCCGGCTCTCTCCGCTGCCTTGCGGAAAGTGGTCTCGTGCATACGCGGTGAACAGGAACATACCACAAGTCCTGTCAGTTTTTCATTTTTGATGGCCTCTGCGATCTTGGACTGTCCGGCCTCGGAACACATATACTGATAATCCTCCGCATGGACAACGCCCGGCTCCATTTTAGCCATTTCCACTACTTTCTTAACATCTACCGTAGCGGCGATGTTGCTGCCGCAATGACAGACAAATACACCTATTCTCTGCACTTAACCTCACCTCCTGTATCTTCTAAATGCACTGACTAAAAGCTGCTGTGGAAGTTCCGGGTCCAAAAGCTCAGGGATTTCATCGGCTGTCAGGTAATCCCCGCCCTTTTCACGGACAACCAGCTGTCTTGCCGCGTCAATGAGTTTTCCCGGTTTCACATCCCTTGGACAGCGCTCCACACATGCAAAGCAGGAGAGACATTTCCAAAGGGATTTTGAATTTACCAGGGACTCGATATCTTCATTCTGCACATAGGATACAAACTGATGAGGTTTGATATCCATTTCATTGTAGGATGGACATGACGCAGAACATTTACCGCACTTCATACATTTCAGCGGATTGACGCCGCTGATTTCCTTTATCATTTCAGCCTGTTTCTTTGGGGTATTCATGCTTTTGCTGCCTCCTCTTTCACGCCGAGAGCCTCTGCCAGAAGCTCTGTAAAGTAAAATACAGGAAGCTTGCTGCCGCTGGTGCTCTTATTCAGGTTATACAGGCATAACGGACATGCTGTGATCAGCATATCAGCTCCAAAGCCGGATGCGCTGTCCATGATCTTGTCAGACATAGATTTTGACATCTCTTTTTCTTTCAGGGATATGTAACCGCCGCAGCACTCATTCCTGTATGGGTAAATAACAGGCTCTGCTCCGATGGCCCGAATAAAATCCTCAATGATAGCCGGATTCTCCGGATCATCAAATTCCAGAAGTCCACTTGGACGAAGAAGCAGGCATCCGTAATAAGCGCCTATCTTCTTTCCTGTGAGCGGAGCTGTCACTTTCTCCTTTAACGTATCGAAACCTATGCGGTCACGGAGCACCTCCAGAAAATGGAGCACTGTTGTCTCACCCGCATAGGGTTCTTCTAACTGCATATAATTATTTGCTCTGGTACGAATGTCATCTACATTCTTCATATCATCATTGACACGTTTGATCACATGATGACAGGCCGAACAGAGTGTTACCAGATCCTGGCCTTTTTCTTTGGCCTCATTGAGAGCACGGACGGAAGAAAGTTTTGTGGCGATCTCGTCAGACCCCAGCGGATAAACGCCGCCGCAGCACTGCCAGTTTTCAATTTCTTCCAGTTCAAATCCCAGTGCCCTTGCAGAAGCTCTGGCATAAGCGTCCAGTTCTACTGCTTTTGTCTTCAGGGTACACCCCGGATAATAACTGTACTTCATAGTTCCTCCTAATAATCCCGGAAACTGTCCGGTATCCTCATAGTCCCCGCTTGGCGGACCAAAGGATACGGAACAGTCATCCTGTTTCTACAGTTCTATCTGTTTGATAACTTCTTTCAGTGCGTTGGCACTTGCCTGAAGTTTAGCGATCTCCTCTTTGTTCATACGCATTGGCACTTTGCCCTGGATACCATTGGGGCCGACCAGAGTCAGGGTGCTCACGCAGACATCCTCAATGCCGTATTCCCCATGCATCATAGAGGAAACGGTTGCGATGGAATCAGATGATGCCAGCAGGATTCCGCAGAGCTTACATACTGCTGCAGATACCGCGTAGAAGGTAGCACCTTTATTTGCGATCACCTTGCCGCCAGACTTCTGAACATAGGTCAGCATTTCGTCTTTATCCAGCACATCTACCTCTTTGCCAAGGTTCTTAGCCAGTTCATAATACTCATCTACACTGACACCTGATATATAGGCACCTGTCCAGGGAATGAAGGAAGTGTCACCGTGCTCACCGAATACATAAGCGTGGATATTTTTCTGAGCAACTTTAAAGTGTTCAGACAGTCCGCAGCGGAGACGTGCAGTATCCAGAATTGTACCGGAACCAATGATCTGATTCTCAGGCAGTCCTGAAATCTTTGTAAATACATAAGTCATAATATCAACAGGATTGCTTACGATGATGTAAAGCGCATTGGGCGCAGCTTTTACGATTTCCGGTGTGATACTCTTTAAAATATTCACGTTAGTCTGTGTCAGCTCAATTCTTGTCTGACCGGGTTTGCGGGCAATACCTGATGTGATGATCACGATATCGGAATCCTTTGCATCCTCGTATTCTCCGGCTACAATGTTGATTGGATCGCGGAAACAGGTACCCTGTGCGATATCCATAACTTCTCCGGCAACCTTTTCTTTGTTGATATCGATCAATACGATCTCTGATGCGATATCTCCGTTAGATAATGTGTAAGCAATTGTTGAGCCAACGCTTCCGGCTCCGATGACAGTAATTTTACTACTCATGCTTGCTCCTTTCCCCTTCCTTTGGGTGGTCCTTATTGTCTTTTTTTTAACAATCAATATTCAAAAAAATGTGAAATCACAAATTCCATCTCCATAAGTATGTTTTTCTGTTAAAACATATTTATTCAGCCCCCCTGGTTTACAGGGCTTTTTAGAAGAATCTGATTTCGCGCTACGGATTAAGAATACCATATTGACAAGAAATTAACAACAACTTTTTAACGATTTTTTGTACTTTTTTGCCTCATCTACTACGTTAGTGTAGAAAAGTACACTTTCAATCATTCTATTTTTTCTGCGTGCGTTGAAAAAACAGAAAATGCTTTATTTTCTTGTATTTTTGCGCGTGCAATGTGTTTTTTGACTATTTTTATCCATTATTTTTTCAATTTTTTTCTTGGGATTTAGTGGATATTTTATGTGTGTATACAAAAAACATAATCTATCATTTTCTGTATTTTTCACATTTTTTTAAAGCGTGCATACAAATGCACACTGTGTTCACAAAAAAGACTGCCCCGGTTGGCTTATCATTTATAAGCCCGCAAGGCAGTCTTTTTATTATATCAGACATGTTAGTCAAATATCTTTTTTATTCTTTAAGCTCCCATATTTTTGTCACAGACAAACTTTTATGTTCAGGTATTAAAGAATCGGAAATTCCACCGTCACCACAAACAGATCCGCATCCACTTCTATCCCAAACACACCTCCGCATGCCTCCGTAAAGCTCCTGGCAATGGAAAGTCCCAATCCGCTTCCTCCGTCAGTACGGCTCTCATCTCCGCGGACAAATCTCTCCGTAAAGTCAATGTCTGACGGAATCTCCTCCTGGGAGATATTTTTTACTGTGGTCCTGGCTGTTCTGCTGTCTGCCTTCAATGTTATGAAAACACGGGATCCATCCAGTGAATATTTGAGGGCATTCTGCAGAAGGTTCTGAAATACTCTGTAAAGACGGCTGCCGTCCGCATGGATCATCACGGCATCTGCCGGGATCTGTGCCTTAACTGTCACAGAACTCTCTTCAATCTGTTCCTCCATATCTGCCAGAGTCTGACGGAGCAGTTTGCCAAGATCCAGATCTTCTAAATTTACAGGAAGCTGCTTAGATGCCGCTTTACTGATTTCAAAAACATCCTGTACCATGGATTTCAGGCGCTGGGATTTTGTATCCAGAATACGGACATAATCTTTCACATCCTCCGGGAGATTCTCCTCCTGCTTCATAAGCTCCACGTAACTGATAATGGAGGTCAGGGGCGTCTTGATGTCATGGGATACATTTGATACCAGCTCCACTTTCATGCGCTCACTCTTCATTCGCTCTGACAACGCTGTATCCATTCCGTTCTGAATATCATTTAACTGCTGTACGGCTTCATACAGATCTGAATCTTCCGGCACTATCAGCTTATCTGTCATATTTCCGTCATGGACTTTCTTTATCTGACGGATCAAATCGCCAATCTCATTTGCAAACTTTTGATTATCTGATGCATATTGTTTCATCATACCCACCAGTAGTACGATCAAAAATACCACAATGGCCACAAGCAGCAATACCGCTGCAAAACTGCCTCCATCATCATACAGATAAAACGCTGACACAAAACATGCCAAAGCCGCAATGACTGACAACACGATACCTGATATCATCACCGGTGAAAATTTACGGATCATTTGTTTTTGAAAGGGGTACTCCATATTTCTTGTCTGAAATAGTTTCTGTATATCCCTGACCAATGTCTTTCTGGGCTTTTTTCTGTTATACCTGTAGTCATTGATGAGGATATACAAGATCCAGAAAAATACCAGCAGCAATATGGGATTTCCGAATAATGTGTACATCATTGGATAGAAAATCTCCGATACATACTCATAATAGTCCCATCCATAATAGACATCCATGTAGTTGTTGATCCCTACGATCCCTCCTGCGATCACAAGAACTGCCAGACCTATTTTACACTCCATCCAGACTTTTCCCGTATAAACAGCAAGGAACCTGTCACCGTCTTTTTTGTACTTTCTCAGTACCAGATAAATACCCAGAAGCACAAGGCCCGCAATAAACTCTGCGATTTTAGCAATATAGCTGTCCTTAGCACGTTTCAGATTTCGGACCGTGTCGTACAGGCTGCTTGTTCCATAATAGCTTCCTGAACTGCCGGAATAATTCTCCTGCACATAATTTACCGGGGATTTTCTCACTGCCATACGCACTTCAGCTTTTTTTGATTTGTCATCCACAGTATAATTCTTATACCCCGGAATTCGCCATTTGCTGTCGTCACGGTATTCCCCATTTCCATATACGTCCACAGCTTTTTTGTCTTTGAATACGGAAGCCTTTCCCTCTGCAAAGGACAAGTAAAAATTGTAATCAGAAGGCAGATTTTTTTCTCCGTCCTTCAAAACCCCATCCGCATCATTTGTATATACAGACTTGCCGTTATACCGGATATCGTAGAGCAGGTTCTTATCATTTTTTATGGTCTCATGTACCTGCTTAGCCGATGTTTTATAGTCCCACTCATCCGAGATATCATTCCCGTCCCAGATGGCTTCCGCACTTTCCTCAGCCACACTGGCCATGGTACTTTCCGTTGTGCCACTCCCCCAAAAGATGTCCTCAGAATCTCCGGTGACTACATCCCCATATCTGCCATACCAATTCACCGGACCTCCTGCGGCCATGGAAAGAAAGATATCCAGATAATCTGACACAAAGCTGCGAAACTCCTCTGTCTCTTCAAAGTCTGAGGTAAACGCATCCTTAACACTCACTCCCCGTAAGTTATTCCCTGCCAGCAGGTTCAGGCCAGTCAATCCGCTCTCCATAAGCAGGCAGATACTCAGGAAAAAAGCCACCCAGGCTGTTATCACTTTACATTTTTTCGATTTTATATCCAATTCCCCACACCACCTTTAAGTATTCTGGCTCCTTTGGATTCAGTTCAATTTTTTCGCGAATGCGCCTGATATGCACCATGACCGTATTTTCCGGGGCAAATGCATCTTCTTCCCAGACACGGCGGTAGATTTCCTCCGCTGAAAATACACGGCCTAAATTGCGCATAAACAGATCCACAATTTTTGTTTCTGTGGCAGTGAGCCGCACGGACTCCCCATCAGCATACAGCACACGCTCCTCAGCGTGATAACAGAGACGGCCGCTCTTAATCTCCTTGGCGGCGCTTGCCGCATTAATATCCCCTAATCTGGTATATCGTCTGAGATGACTTTTTACCCTGGCAACCAATTCCTGTGAATTGTAAGGCTTCGTCACATAATCGTCCGCACCCATGGAAAGTCCCAACACCTTGTCTGTGTCCTCGCTTTTTGCGCTGAGAACAATGATGGGTATATTTCTTCTCTCCCTGATCTTCATAATAGCGGACAGGCCGTCCATACGGGGCATCATGACATCCATCAATATCAACTGAACCTGGTTCTGCGCCAGAAGATCCAACGCCTCCAATCCGTCATAGGCCCGCAGGACTTTGTAGCCCTCTCTCTCCAGTAAAATAGCTATGGCCTTGACTATCTCTCTGTCATCATCTGCCACAAGAATACATTCGCTCATGTTTCCTCCTCCTTAAAGCTTGTATTTATAATACCCCCTCTGTCTTACAAAACAACTGACAGATTCCTTACAGATTTCTTACAATGCTCTAGCAGGCCAGTCATTATGAAGGTTTCAAACTTTATGGACTACTAGCTAAAATAGGAGAAGCACCTGTGGTACTTCCCCTACTGTCTCATAGATTCATATTTCTATCAGTATAAAGCATATTTGACCTTTTTACAAGCCGAACCGGTGGGCATTTCCATATGTATGATCTATCTATTTCCTATCGTCCGGAATGTCTACCACTTTCCAGATTTCTCTATAACCTATTGCAGAAATCTTTACACCATCCCTGCTATTGCTGGCATGTACTACATTTCCATCGCCCAGGCTAATGGCCACATGATCGGGCACATGATCCCTTGCGTAAAAAACAATACTGCCCGGCGCTGCCTCCTCTGGAGGAATATCCCGGCCTTTTTCTGCCACCTCAGCCATATCTTCAGGAAGCAGTATCCCAGCCTCCTGATAAACTGCCCTCACGAATCCCGCACTGTCGGTTCCGCCCAAAAGATTTTTTCCACTGTATATATAAGGTTTTCCCACAAGTGTCCTGGAAAGAAGCGCGATCTGCTCTCCCAGTGTATCTCCTCTTTCCATTTCGGAAGGTAAGACCAGACTCTCTCCCTTGACCCCCGGACTCGTAAAAAACAGTACCGTTGGCAGTATCACAAGCATCAGCGCACCTAATACATTACTGCGTGTCCAGCTTTTCATTTTCATGATCGCCTTAAGCCTGCCTGCTAACTGTTTTTCTGAAAAGCATACATTTGAAGCACTCCCCATCCCCCGGTTTTCTTCCATTCTGATAAGAGTCATAGCATACTGCTCCCTGCTTTGGGGGTGAAGTGTTTTTACCACCTTCTCATCACAAGCCAACTCTATATCACGCTGTGCCAGAAAAAAAAGTATCCACACAACAGGATTTAACCAATGTATACAAAGCGCGGCTGCCAGCAGATACTTCAGCCCCACATCCATTCTTTTGATGTGTATCCACTCATGCTCCAGTACATAAGTCAGCGCTTCCAGATCGGACATATCCATGCAGGATGGCAAAAGGATCACAGGCCGCAGGATACCATACGTCATTGGGGAGGATATGGTATCTAAAGTCCTTATCCGAACATTCCTGATACATCTGTGCTTTGCCTGCCAGTGCTTTACGCCTATATTTTCTGCCGGCAGGGAAGTTCTGGCATGGAGCAGGAAACGGATATGTATGGCTAGAAAAACACAGCCGATAACCAGGATTCCTGCCAGCCAAAGGCATATTGGAATCTGTATCCCCTCCGCACCTGCTTTTGTAACTGCCGGTGCTGCACGTGTGATCCGTTCTATCCCTCCTTTTCCTGTCTCCTGAAGTCCCTGCGCCGTAATGGCACTGCTTATCCCTAATGATCCGCCGCTTTTTTCCAGAATCGTATACAAATTCCATCTGGTCTCCACTGAATAGGGAATAAGAAGCCTGAAGGCTGCAGCCCACCATAAAAACACAAAGGTACGTTTCGGTAGGCTGTAAAGTAGAAACATTCTGAAAAAAACTGCCGTCAATATCAGAAGGGATGCCTGTGTACCCATTATCCAAATACGCATCACACACCTCACTTCAAGTCTTCTACCAACTTTTTCAGCCGGACGATTTCTTCATGTTTCAGCTTTTTATTGCCTAAAATAGAAGCAACCAGCAAATCCGGGGAACCGTCATACATTTTATCTATCAGCTCATTCGTCTCAAACTCTCTGGTCTCCTCAATAGTCACCAGGGGATGGCAGAGAAAGTTAGGCTCTATTCTTTCTATGGCTCCCTTATCTATACATTTCTTTATCACTGTATAAGTTGTGGTCTTGCTCCATCCAATCTGTTCTTTCAGTTCCGCCGCAATTTCTTTCGCGCTGATATCGCCCTTCTTCCATAGCAAATCCATTACCTTTAGCTCCGAATCAAATAACTTTACTGTCATGGCAAAACACCTTTCCTGATATGTTTAATATTATTTTAACCTATCAGGCGTCTAACTGCAACTATCGGCATATAAGCAGCATTATCACTTACCTTGATTCCTCCTTTTGGATAAGGCGAGCTGTTGGCAGCGTGTACAATCTGTCCGCCTCCCATATAAATAGCCACATGCCCTGAGTAGAGGATCAGATCCCCTGGCTGGGCTTCAGAATAAGATACACCTCTTCCGCACTGTTCCTGATCCCCCGTATAGTGTGGCAGGCTGAATCCGAAATGCTCATAAACCTTCATGGTAAAGCCAGAACAGTCCACCCCATTGGTGAGGCTCTCTCCACCCCATACGTATTTGTTGCCGACAAACTGCAGCGCGTAGTTGACCACATCCTGCCCGCTGACACCTCCGTTCTGTGTGCTTCCTCCGACTTGTGTATTTCCTCCGGCCTGTGTGTTCCCTCCGGCCTGTGTACTTCCTTCGGTCTCAGAAGAATCATCTGTATCAGGGGTAGTGCTGGAATCGGACATCCCTGTGTCAATCCTGCCTGCGTTATCTTCATTGCCTGTTGAATCCCCATCAGCCTCCGTACCGTCATCCGTACCGCCTGTACTGCTGCCGCTTGCTGCGGAGGAATCCTCCGTCTTTCTGTCAGAGTTATCCTTACTCTGGTCATTTCGGGTCTCATCTTCCGAATTTTTCTCATTCTGCTTCTTTGCTGCCTCTTTTGCCTGCTTTTCCTCTTCTTTTTTCCTTGCCTCCTCAAGCTCTTTCAGCTCCTGATTCTGCTCCTCTATCAGCGCTTTATACTGAGCCGCCTGTGCCTGTACTTCTTCAATCTGTTTTTCATAATCATATGCGGCTTCCTTTTTCTCTTCCATAGAAGCCTCCATGGATGCCCTCTGCAGTTCCTGTTCATTCTTCATCTCTTCCAGCTCTGCCTTTTCTGCTGTGAGATTTTCTGATAATTCCCGGACCTGACTGATGGTCTCTGCATATTCTTCCAGACTTTTTCTGTCATAATCATAGAGCTTCTCTGTATATTCTGCCTTGTTCAGAAAGTCAGACAGATCCTCTGCTTCCAGAAGAGACAGTGCCCATACTGCTGAGCCTCCGTTCTCATATATGTATTGAATCCTCTTCTTCATAGCCTCATACTGTTTTTCTTTCGCCGTTTCCGCTTCACCCAGCTTGGCGTCTGTCTCTGTGATCTCATTCTTTTTACCTGTTATCTGCTCATCCAGCAACTCAATCTGTGCCAGGACGCTTACAAGTTTCTGGTCCAGCGTATCAATGTCAGACAGCATTTGTTGTTTCTGATACTCCAAATCATTGACCTTTTCATTTATATCGGTAAGTTTCCTGGTATTTTCTTCTTTTTCCGCCTGAAGCTCTTCTTCCCTGGCTGCTGATACAGGCAGCTCCCCGTAATGACATAATGCCAAAGCCAATAAAATGCAGACAATTCTTTTTTTCATTATCTAAATGTCCCTTTCCTTTTTCATTTGTTCTATTGCAATAGAATATATTATTATTCTATTGTAGTAGAATGTATTTGTCAAGATTTTTTAATATTTTTGTAATAATTAGCATGGCTTTGTAAAGGAATGCCGGGACGCAGCATACCGGTAACACTATTTTTTAATTATATGAGAAAATCGAAAGGGATTTTAATAGTAGATGAAAATCACACAGGATTATACGAAAAGTTTTTACAGCTTCAATCGTTATCATAGAGGCATTGCCTTCCAAGTAATACAGCATATAGTCTTTGCCCATTTCCCCATAGACAGGGGCATGACATGGCGGCAATGTAAATGTGGGATAAACACTCTCCCGCTCCCAGAGTTATACCCGCTTCTGAATGACATACCCCAATTATGATGGCTCTATGCTGGTGATCATATGGGTTTCTCCCGCAGCATGAGAATAAAAAAACAAATAAGCCAGACAGTAATATCCTTATAAATTTTATTGAACTTCTTTTATTTAAACAATATTACAATCGCACTATTTATATTAGTTTTAAGATCTCTGCTATGAGTTCCAGTGTATCAACTTCTAAGGCAACTGATAATTTCTTTAAATTCTCCAACGACGGTATATTTTGCCCTGTCTCATAATTACCCAAAGTCTTCTCACTAATCCATTCTTCATTGTTAAAAAATTTTGCGCTCCTATCATCAATAAAACCTTGTCTCGACTTAGGTATATCTGTTAATTTTTTACGATATTCATATATTAAATTTCCCACTTCAATATTTTGATTATTTTTTTTACGTCTAGTCATGTCGTTATTATATCACATTTGGAACCAAGGTTCCTTACAAATTTAATTTGATTATGTTATATTTTAATCATAGCTTATGGTAATCCATCAAGCCAAATAAAAAATACAAAGGAGGACGTCAATATGACTTCCAAAGTACATTTTAAAGCGTATTCTGTTCGCACAATTAATTCACCCTCCCAAAAAGGGGTCACTACTTATTTTGCATATGTCAACTTCAAAGAACTTCCATGTGATATCCCTCTTGAAGTAAACCCTCGCAAGCCTAAAATGAATACTGCTGTCGCAAAGGCTTTAATTAACGCAGTAAAATCTCCTGATACAGACTTTGATATCAATAATAGAGGTATTGTGATAGTTGCGAAAAGTTTTAACTTTAACACTACTAATAATGCGATAACTCTTGATCTGGACAATGATCCTGAAAACTATGGTATCCTTGATGGCGGACATACATATACTGCAATTATAGAAAATCGAGATGATCTTTCCGAAGACATTGATAAATTTGTCAAATTAGAAATCATTGTAGGTGATAATCTTACAGTTTCACGTATTGCTGATGCCAGAAATACCTCTGCATCTGTTTCAGATATAGCCTTATATGAACTTGACAATAAATTTGATTTTGTTAAAGAGGCCGTAAAAGACGAGCCATATGCTAATGACATTGCCATCAAAGATAATTCAAAGGAAAGATTGCAAATAGTCGAATTACTAAAATTACTTTTTACCTACAATATATATAGATTTTCAGATTCTAAAGATTCTCCAACCCAAGCATACTCTGGAAAGGCATATGTCTTCAAGGATATTAAAGCAGACTTAGACAATGGTACCGGGTATTATCACAATTTAGCCAAGTTATTACCAGAGCTGGTTCGTTTATATGATCGAATTGAGCTAGATTTCAGAAACAAATATTTAGAATATAATCCATCTGGAAAGTTTGGAGCAGTTCGTGGCATTGAAAAAAAGAAAGATGGAAAAGAGCCTTTTAAAACTCTCTTTCTTGAAAAGGACACAGACTATAAAGTAGCTTCCGGGTATATACTTCCTGTATTCGGTGCCTTCCGCGTATTAATTAACAAAGAGACACTCTCATGGAGGATCTCTCCTTTTAGTCTATGGGATAAAATTGGTGCTGATTTAGTTAAAAATACATTTGATAGCTCACGAAACAATCCTCAAGACGCTGGAAAAAACAGCTCGATATGGTCAAACAATTACGATAAAGTTGAAAATGAAATGTTCCGTCAAATGCTAGCTGCTTCTGAAAATATTAACTAACAATATATAATCCAGCCTATACATAAAAATATAAGATATTTTTAAACACCCTGCCATTAATATGACAGGGTGTATTCTAGCATGTATGGTTTTCTATTGATACTGCTGCAATATAATGAAAAACCTTAACAGAAGGAGCACACTCCCAGCGCTCCTCCTGTTTTTGAAAATTTCAATTATAATTCTGATACTGCTATTCTACTTTTTTCCTCTCTTTTGCCGTTTCACAGACAAAGTCACGAGAACTGCTGCGGCTGCCAACAGCAAAATAACAAACAGCACAATAGGTGTATTATCTCCGGTTGCCACACTTCCGGTAAGCATATCCTTTATTTTGGAAATAATCGTTTTGGACTCCTCATATTTATAATCATCGGAGGACAGATACGTTGTATTTCCTGCCATATCTGTTATTCTTGCATATACGATAGTTACACCCTTTTTATTCAACGGTACTTTTACAGCAGAACGGTATGTTTTCCAGGTTAATTCCTCTTCTCCCATTTTTGAGATTTCTGTGATCCTCTGTGTGCTTACAGCATATTCCACACTTCTGACACCTGAGGGTTCATCATCAGAGGTGATTCTCATGGAGGGATCGCTTCCTCTCTTTATGGTCTTACTGTTCCTGCTCTGAAGGCTGTCCCAGCTTTCCGTGCCAATCTTCAGACTTCCTGTGGGCAGCGTACGGTCAATCCTGATCACGGACTCCACATACTTGCTTTCTGTTCCTGCAGGGGAAACAGCCTTGAAAATCCAGGTGTGCTCACCTTCTTCGGTAAAGACAACCCCGTATTTTCCATCCTCATCTGCATCTATCTTTCTCCATTTGCTCTCCTGATCCTCTTTCCCTTTTTCACAGTAATAGAATGCCGGTTCGCCCAGTATTTTACCTTCATTGGCCACTGTCACGCCTACATCTCCTGCATTCCACCCCTCTGCATCTCCTGTGAGGTTCAGCTTCAGTATTGGTGGATTCTTATCAATATTGGAAATTGTCAGCGTCTGAACCTCTGTCATATTTCCTGAGGTATCCTGTGCCCTGTAGTAGATTATCGTGTTTTCTTCCACTGCAAATGGCTCACTGTATTGCTGCCAGTGTTCTTCATCTCCTACAGAATATTCGATACTGTCAGATACCATATCCGGATGAATGGTCTTTATAGAAACAGTAACCGGTTCTGCCGTAGGATCTGTCTTACTTACCTGTGTTTCAAAAAGCATGCCTGCCGGTACTTTATCATCCACATTGACACGAATGGAATTTCGTACAGACTTGCCCACCTTGTCTTCGGATGTGATCAGGATGTTGCCTCTGTAGGATGGTGATACTTCAAAAGTATAGATTCCTTCCTCTCCCGCCTCGGCCGTATACCCTGTCCCCGGCTCTGATTCCATGACAGCATTTACTTTTCCGATTCCTGAAAGAGCATCCGTTGTATGTACCAGAATCCTTAAGTTTCCTTTCCAGTTGCCGTCTGCTTCTTCGCCCGGTATTACATTACCTTCTTCATCTAATTTTTCATAAGTGATCCCCGTAATAACAGGCGGTGTCATATCAATATTTACAGATATGGGATTACTCTCCAAATAACTTCCGTCCTCTCTAAACAGACGGACCGCAATTCCATTGTCATAGATACCTTCTTGGGCAATCTCGACCAGGTTTTCTTTCCCCTGCTCCCATACGTTCTCTTCGCTCCAGGTGGTGCCATTGTCCGTGGTGAATCTGAAAGAGGCAAATCCTGCATCCTTTACATTTTCTGGCAAATTGATCCTATAGCTCACAGGTGTGCCGTACCAGTCACTTTCCGGTTCCTGATCTGCCCGTACCAGAGTCAGATAATTGTTCTCCTTTACCTCTTTATTATTGATCTTCAATGTATAGGTTCTTGTCTCCATTCCCTCTTCTGCGGATCGCACTTCAATGGTGATCACATTTTCCCCGTAAGAAAGAGGTACCTGGAGGGTTCCGTTCACAGTAGTCTCTCCGTTGATGGTCACAGCCGCTTCCGGATGGCTGCTGGCTGCTGTGATGACAGTTCCCGTAAGATTCTCGCCATTTCCTTCATAATCCAGTGTATCCGGATCAAAATCTGCCGTAAATTTTACTTGTTCTGCGCCTAGGCTCTTTAATGAAGCATCTGCCCGGTCAAAATTCTGCATCAGCACTGTTGAGCGCACATAATTACCCGGCTGATCAAATGTCAACTGTCTGGATTCTGTTCCCTCTGCTCCAAGGTTCATCAGTTCATCTTGATTAACTGCCAGATATTTGGTATCTAAAAGTTTTCCTGAAGCGCTGTACAGCCCCACCAGAACATTTACATTCTCTGCTGTTGTCCTGGACAGATTCTTTACCGTGACAGTGGCTTCTGTGGAATTACTCTTTACAGATACCTGGTTCTCTGTGAGAAACTGTTTCCCGTTGTTCTTTGCCATCAGATCCTGGAATCTGATCATTTTGTCATTGTTCAGGACATTAGAATCCATGACCTTGTTGCCATCCTCATCTTCTATCCATAATTTGGCATATAAATTCATAGGGAGTGTGTCCGCGTCTGTAAGTTCATAAGCAAAATTCATGCTCAGACTATCCTTGTCAAGCATCTGTACCTGTTCCTGTGACAATTGGTACACACCTGTTCCTATTGGTTCCTGGGTTTTTCGGGTGTCTGAGAGAAGTTTCACATCTGCTGCTACTTCTCCGCCGCTGCTCTTATAAAATCCAAGTTTTACTTTATATCCCGTCTTTGACAGATCATTTGCGCTGTCATTATAGAACTGCATCTGGAACTCTCTTATTTCATCCTGTTCTTTTAAAATATTTACTTCTTTTAAACTGATCCCCGCATCCGGTGTATCCAATACTATGGTTCCCTCTGTATTTTCCTCACCACTCTCAAAGGATGCGCTGACGGTATACTCAACGTTGGCAATATTTTTATCTTCCTCATTGGGTATAGGATAATTTCCACTGACCATCATATCCCGGCCCGGAAGCAGAGATACCTCTTCATCTGCCAGAACTGTATCCCCTGAGGTGATCTTAATCCTGTTTACTGTCTCATATCCCTGGTTCACCACATAGAATGATAGAGGAAGCAGTCCTCCTTTTTGAAGAGCTTCATTTTCATAGCTTACATGGTCCACTTCCATTTTGTTGTTCAGTGACGCACTTCCGCTCATTAGGATTGATGTATCTTCCGCAATATTAACTGGCTGTCCTTCATAGATCGTGGCCAGAGATGCATTGGATGAATCATAATAGGTTCCCAAAAGCATGCTGTTCAGCGTCTTTTCATCCTGGCTCCATACACTGAAGCTGTCTATGGATGTATAATCTCCCGGATCCGCTGCAACGGTTCCAGGTGTCATGACAATCCCCTTATCCGTATCTTTAAACATAGATACATACAGAAGGTCTTTTTCCGTTTCCTGTGAGGAATCCTCCTTCGGTGTCATATCAGATGCTGTCCAGGCGATTCCTGTATGTTCCAGAGATTCCCCTGCTGATTTTACAAATTCAAATCTGCTGCCAATAGCTGCGCTGCTGTTGGTGTTCATTTCGCTTAAGCTGTCCGGGAAATCCGTCTTGACCACACCATCGCTGTCCAGAATCTTAAAACAGATGTCACCTACCGTAGAATCCAAATCTGCGTCATACTGATTCTGATACCAGGCTGTTATAAACTGGCTTCTGCCATCCACATTTGCAGCAGTGATCTTGGCATTTTCATTTGTACCTTCACCCAGTGTAAGTCTGATGGGATCTGTAACCGTATTGTCCGCTTTCAGTGCCATAAAGAAGGTATCGCTTATCTCCTCCTCAGAGGATGCATCTTCTCTTTTTACAGTAAACGCGATTCCTGTATGGCCATTTTCATCCATAACTGCCTCAAGAGCACTGATCGAACCGTTGGTTTCCCGATAGATGGGTGTGGGTTCTGACCACTTTCCTTTACTGTAACGGCTATACCACAGCTCATCCATAACATCATTATCCAGGGGATCATCCAAACTGGAACCTGCCATGCTCCGGTAAATAACCACTGCATCTTCACCGTTTGATGCGGCCTGGGGTGCCATATCCGCATTATTATTATCTGTCAACCGAACAGAATTCCAGGAACCTCCCTCATAAACGGAAGCCACCACCTCCGAATCGTTCATCATCTGAGACATACCCACAGATGCCTCAGCATTAGAATATTCCCCCTGCTGATCCATGGATACAGGGCTTCTCAGCTTCTCCCATGCGGCCACGGCAAAGCTTCCGGTACCTGCCAGTGAACCATTGGAATCCGGTGTCTCCTCACCTGTCCAGTCTACGGGAATTGCCTGGGAGGGCGCATTGCTGCCCTGGCTCCAGTAAACCCTTGTTTGATTCAGATCCGCAGAATTCTGGTCACTCAACGCCACTGTAATTCCTCCGTCCCTGGTCACCTGGGGATATCCGTAAGGATAAGCCGGAGCCAACAGGGTATCAAGAGCCGTATGGTCGTCTTCCAGTGAAAACACGGCTGCACGCTGCAGATAGCTTCTGTCTTCTGCAAGAATAGCATTATCCACCTCGGCGAGTCCGCCGTTTTCAGACAACAGCATAGCATTGGGCGATACATTTCCTCCCCAGTCCGGAAGATCTGCCTGGGCGATCCATTGCTGGATAGCATCCCAGTTTCCGTTATAGAAGGTAAGCGTAGGCATATTGGTGGACGCCAGCACCTTCCTGTACTTGAAGAAAAATACCTTCAGCATAAATTCAATACCGATCACACCTGACAGTTCTGTCCTGTGTCCCTGGATCTGCTTGTCACTCTTCTGATAGGTCCGGCTCAAGAATTGACTGTAATGCTCCAAATTGATCTGTCCGAACATACCTATTTTCAGTGCCAGAATCGCCACATCAAAACCAAATCCCGCAAATGCACGCATATAGGCATTTACCCGCAGCGTGGTGAGAATATCTGAACCAAACTTATTGGTCTCCTGCGAGTAAGCGGCCATGGCCTTATAATCCAGCTCCATAGCAGCACCCAGTGCAAATTCTGCCGTGATGGGGACAATTCCCACCACAGAGTTAAAGGTCCAATGATATCCGAATTTCCCACCCAGTGTAAATCCGCTGTCTGTGATCACGAATTCAAAGGCTCCTGTCTCTATATTAAATATAATATCTCCGGCCATATAACCGGCTGCCCTGCCTCCGAAATCTGTATCTCCCGGTTTCTTCAGCGTTTTATTCATTTTCCCTTGAAACCGCCCTGATAAATTCTTCTCTTTACCCGTAACAGCCGCTACAAAAGCGGATGCATTGGCACCGGTAGTGTCACAGTCTATGGGATTCATGACCATATCTGTATCCATCCCCAGAAGATCTATATCATATCCCGCAAATGCATGGAATACAAAGGGATCCACCGTAGGCGTAACGGTTACCTTAAAGAAGGGTGTGTCTACTCCTGTATTAAACTTCTGAAGCCCCCTGCTCCCTACCTCACCACCTTGGGAAGCGGCATCACCTGCGGTTGTCTGTTTTAAGTTTACATCCACGGTAAAAGGCTTGAACTGCTTTTCTTCGGTCACCTCAATCCCTATCATATTTGTTACAGGGAACGGCAGCGGTATAGACCTGACCATTTCACCGTTCTCATATAACTGGGATGTAAAGCGTCTGGAGCTTCCCATGTCTATCCCCGTATTCTCATCTACAGGCACCTCATTAGATGCTGTCATCAGGTCTGTAAAGGGATACTTTTTCACTTTAAATTCCTGCCGCCCCAGTTTCTTCTGTTCTTCATCTGTAAGGAAACACTGGAAATCAGAATCTGTATCCAGTCCCCAGCACAACATTTCTGTCTTCAGAGAGATTTTTGGATACTGGTTTGTGCATCCTATGGGTTCCTTTCTGCCCAAAATATCTAAGTCTCCCTTATTGGGATACTCTACCTTCTGTGCAGAGATATAGACTTTCTTTTCCGTATCCGTATTTTTTTCCAGATTTACGATACTGTCTGTAAAGCTTGCCCCTCTCTCTTGGGAATAACTGTCCACTGTTATCAGTCTGGGATAATATGCATCATCCGGTGTTCGGATATCGTACACAAATTCCAGATAGTCACCTGCATGCAGCTGTGTATGGGCATCCTCGTCTTCACTGTATAATCTGGTAACATCATAATAGAATTCCAATTCTCCGTCCTGTCCCAAAGTCGTCTCCAGACGATTGTCCATGCTCCCTTTCTGCACCAGGGGACAGTATTTCTGATTTTTATAAGCACCTCCAGTATAGGTGACCTTCCCCTTATAGGGATCTCCTTTTTCATCTTTCAGATATAATTTTACATGAGCCGCTTCATCCAATGTAATGTAGTTCACAGGATACAGCTCGTCTCTTCCCTTGTCCTTCTCAGAGGAAACTAAAACATCCGGCTGAACAGTCCCCAGATAAAGGGTGGTATCCTCAGAACCGGAACGGGCCTGAACAGCATTCTCTATACCGTCCGGGTCATAGATGGCCGCCTGTCCCTGTTCGTTGGTACGAATACTTACCTCTTTTCCGTCTCTTCTCTCGTACGTAATGGTAGTTTCCTGCATGGGAGTAAACTGGAATAAATACAGCTTGTCTTTCAGGGTACTCATCTCTGCCGTCAGACTCATCTCTTTGCCCGTACGGCTGTGCACTGCTTTCACGGTAGCTGTTCCATCCTTTTTGCCGGACATCATGAATACCTGGTCCGGTGCCTGATAAGGACTGGCAAGTTTCTCAATATTTGTATATCCGGTACTGTCTTTTCTGTAGAGAGGCATCACGGAACTGTCATCCGATGACCAGGCAAATCTGTCTGCAGCCATATTCCAGCTACTGCTATCAAAAATCTTAACGGATTTATCCAGAGAGATTCGTCGGTTCATATCCACGATTGCCTGACTATCCTCGTCGGACCAACTGCCGTTATAATTTTTTAAAGTAGGAATCCTTTCCTCATTGGCAATGGCAATACTTGCGCCATTTTCTTCTCTCTCCCCGTCCACATCAAAAGCAAAAGCCCCCTCACGGTATACCTGCACCAGATAAGAATCCGTGGACCACAGCTTATCTTCTGTACCTTTATTTCGTACCTTTGCCGTAACAGTATAAACATCCTTAAGCGTTCCCTCGTCAACTTTGTCAACTGAAAATGCTGCAGATGTCCCCTCTGTGGTACTGTAAATCTCATCCCCGTTCTTTTTCACAGAAAGCTGGAACTCATAATCTTCTTCCGTATCCGATAAAGACCAGGAAACCGGAAAACTGTCTGTCTCACTATCCACCATGTAAAGCTTCTCCGGTGTGGTCAGACGCACAGAGGCAGGAACCGGACTGACTATGATTCCTCCTCTTGCGGACAATTCCATCTGAGGGTTATCCGGGTTGGGTGTATGTACTGCAAAGGTATATACCGGTAATCCGTCTTTTGACACTTTTGTCAAAACATTTTCTTCGATTTCTCCGGTTACGGTTTCCGTAAATTCATATGTTTTGATGATCTTGTCTTCTGCCGGAAGTTCTTTCTCTTTATCTGTATAATCTCCCTCATACAGATCTACAGTATAAACCTGATCATTTCCCTTACCGTTAAGATTACTCATCCAGTAAACAGATGCTTTTCCCTTTTTTCTGGCATGGACTATATCCATCCCTTTTGGAACGGCAATGGCCGGAGGCCCATCATTTACCACTGTGATCACAGGCGTCTGGACTGACACTGCCGGCGCAGCTTTCCTGTTATAAGCTGTTGCCGTAAATTGTACTTCACCTTCGGCCTTAGGTGTGATCACGCCGGTCATACGGTTGATCAGGGCCACATCTTCATTGCTGCTGGTCCATTCGATTCCGGGGAATGTAGGATTCTCTGTGGTTATACTGCATCCGAGTGTGCACGCTTCCTCCTGCACCATATACAGAATATTTCCATCCGGAAGGTTCTGAAGCTCCAATTCCCCCTCCTGAATCAGATTCACTGGTTTTACCTTAAATTCTGCCATATGGTTTGCTCCCACAAGGCAGGCATAATCCGATTTCACACCGGTTACCTGGGGAACCGTCACATCGGCAGCCGCCGGCATAAGAAACAGTTCTGCTCTGTAGGTCTGTTCCTCCGTCTGGGTATTATAGGGCAGGGGAATCTGCGCCGTCAGTTTACCATTCTTTTTAGGGTCTCCCTTTTCGTCCAGCTCCGGGGAGAGCTGATACAGAGTTACCCCTCCGTCCAAGCTTACTTTCAGACGGTCCACAGACTCTTTTCCTTCTTTGTTGTAATCATTGGCATAATCATTCCAGAGCCAGTCATCATTAGGAGTCTGGTTATCATAAGTTACTGTAACCGTAACAGTCTGGTCCCCTTCGGTACCCGGGTCATAGGACTGCTTGTCCACCGTAATTCCTTTAATGTATTCCTGCACATATTTAGGACCGTCTGTAATGAACTTATTATTGGCAGTATCGAATCCCTCAAACTGAACCGTTCCCTTCCCCATATCCATGGCACCCATATTGGGTTCCTGGCTCCAACTGTAGTCTGCTCTGTTAAAGTTCGGATAGGTACTTTCATTTTCACTGCACATTAACTTTACGGCTTCATACTGATCCTTTGTCAACAGACAGGAAAAAGTATCGCCAAATCTTCTTCCATCATCCGTAGACAAAACACCGTCCTCAAATATACTCACAGGTCCCCCCAAGGATACATTTCCATTGGTCTGTAAAACACAGGGAATCATAGAATCTTCATAATAGATCTGGTCCGTTTCTGCCGGTTTTAAAGTTACCGTTGTTCCCGTTACTGGTTTACACATAGGTTTTAGTGAATACAGTGCGGAATATCTTGTCGTGGGTAATGCCGCTATAGTCTTTTTGTAGCCCCCATTCTTCACGAATGCCGGAAATCCTGTACTGTTTTCACTTAAATCTATATTATAAACCAGATTTCCGCTCTGATACTCCGGATAGGCCCCTATGCTTCCCCATTTATCGGAAAGAGATTGTCCGTCCTCACTCAAGGTGCGCAAATCATAAAAGACGCCCACACCATTGCCATCGTCACTGTCAAGATTCGCAGTCAAAAAGTCAATGACTTTTACATAACTCTGTGGCACGGAAAAACTATAAAAATAAAAATTCTCAGGTTCGGTGGTCGTTGTGGGATCATAGGCAGGATTGGGAAGGCTTCCTGACGTTGCCGTCCACGGACTGCCATCTAAATCTGCCAGATTTCCTTGGATTCCGGCCTTGGAATACTGGAAGCTTCCACCGTCTGTAAAGACAGCGCCTGTTACATTCGTAAACTCAACATAAAATAACTTATTTCCGTTCCACCAGGTACTTTCATCGTTCTCATCAATACTGTTTTTTGTAGGAATGGTAACAGAAGCTGTTGTCTCCCCTGCCGGGATGCGCAAAACACCTTTTTTCCCTTCATAATCCGTACCGTCCTTGGCAACCCCGTCCATTGTCCTGTACTCTACAAAAATAGTATGAGTGACCGCCTCCGAGATGGTAAGATTTACTGTAATCTCCTCACCTGCCGGAGCTTCTGCCAATTCATCCACCGAAAGGGTTACATCTCTGTTGATCACATTTGCCGCATTTTTAGCCTTTATGGTCAGCTTACCCTCATTGAGCTGCATAAGGAGGGAAGATATGGTTGCCTCCATTTCCGGTGTATATTCCCCTGTGTTTTCAGGGAAATAAGTGGTCTGATAATTGGACAGTTCCTCCTCGATCTGAAGCATGGTCTGCACATTTCCGAGAGTCAGCTCTGTTCCATCCACAGATACCTTCTTATCAAGATCAGCTGTTCCTCCCTGCAGATATTCCTTTATCTCTTCCAGAGAATACTCTCTTTGATCCATAATGATTTTTGACGTATTCATAGAGCCGTCTTCATTAAAAATGCCCAGGCTCTCCAGAATGTATTTCGCCTCCTGAGCGTCTATTTCCTGGCCTTCCTCCAGCTTCTTCAGGGTATCTTTTGCATTAGCCTCCTCTGCGGTACTATTAAAAGCAGCAAGAACCGAATCAGACAGTGAAGTGACCCCCATCACCACTGCCATAAACATAGCCAGATAACGCATTTTCTTTTTTCCTCTCATGTCTTCTCCTTTTTCTATTCTCTTTTTCTTTCATACTACAGAATTATTATGATCGTAACCAAGCCGCCAAAGTGTGTTTTCCCTAAAATCTTCTTCCGCAGACAATGTACGGAAACATTTTGAAAATCAATCACACTTAGAGCAGTCTTATCTTTCCTATAAGCTGCTCTTTTTTCTTCTGTTTCTGAATATAATATTTTTCTGAATTAATTATATCATAAACTTAAATTATACTTTCCAACCTCTCACACTACCGGCCATACCGTTCGACACACAACCGCTTCATCCGCCAATCGTGCTCGCGTGCTGCAGTGCCGCCGCTCTTCCGCCCATGTTATAATGGAGGTATTGTAAATAATAAAAAAGCGCCCATCTGTGAATATGGAACGCTTTACTCAATCTTTTATTAAAATAAATTACGACAAAAAAATAAGACTAATTCTCATAAGAATCAGTCTTATAATCCATGCCGCAGACCGGAATCGAACCGGTACGGGTATCACTACCCACGGGATTTTAAG